>OGZW01001284.1_pt1 | contig 20482 bp, 15 predicted proteins | sample 1577001 | NCBI WGS metagenome assembly OGZW01 (sample SAMEA3541519, study PRJEB24748) | human gut metagenome | biome: human gut; feature: human-associated habitat; material: faeces | place: China | collected 2012 | reverse complement strand
GCTATTACCGGTTTGGCCAGCGGAATAAAAATCGAAGTCATGCTTCAATACCAATATGGTATTCACCGCGGCTCCGGCGGCAGTCTGCCTGACAGAGCTTTTTATGGGCTTTGCGGGAGCGTATTCCCGTTTTTTTGTGATCCTGCGGGAAATGAGTGAATGGATATACTTTTCTCATTTTTATTTCTTCTATTTCTTTTCGTGGACAGTAAAGTGGAATCCACTTCCGCTCACCAAACAGAATATTACGCTGTGTATTTTTGTGCCGATGCTGTTGTTTGCGCTTTTGGTATCACTTTTATCCCATCGGGAAAAAGGAAAGTGGCTTCGGAAATTTATTTGAATGAACGTCAAAACGCCTCCGGGAAATCATATTCCCGAAGGCGTTTTGTGTATGAAAGTACTCTGATCCTCGTATGGAATTGTTTAGAACTCCGGCTCGATCAGTCCGTAGGTCTGTCCTTTTCTCTTATAAACAACGTTGACTTCCTCAGTCTCTGCATTTAAAAATACGTAGAAGTTATGTCCTAACAGCTCCATCTGTACGCAGGCTTCTTCCGGATCCATGGGTTTCATGGCGAAACGTTTGGTCTTCACGATCTGGATCTCGTCTTCCGGCTCGCTCTCTTCGCTGATGAACAGATCTGAGAATGCCTGTGCGGACTGTTTTTTGGAACGGGGCGAAGCCCCGCCAACCCCGCCGCCTGCCTCCAAACAGCAGCCGGAACGGGAACGCCCAGCGCCGGAGCGCAGCGCACCCAGCACCCTGCCGCCCAAAGAGCAGGGCGCAGCTGCGGCACCGGCGGCAACGCTGCGGCCCATCAGCCCTATTCTGCGCCGCCGCCAGCGCCGCAGGCGCATTGCCGTTGTTCTGGTGGTGCTGATTATTGCCGCCGTTATGGCGGTGGGCAGCGGCCTGCTGGGTACATCCATTGCCATGCTGGGGGATATGACGGATTCTATCTCGCTGTATCTCAACCGCGCCGGGGCGGGTTGGCCCGCCAACACCGGCATCCGCACGCCGACCCAGGTGAAACCCCTGGCGGGCGGTTTTGTGGAGATGGATAATGAGGATGTGGCGGTCTATTCCGCTTACGGCGCAAAGATCCGCACCATCCAGCCCGGCTATGCCCGCCCGGCGCTGGCCGTGGGCAACAACCGCTTTGTGCTGTATAACCGCGCAGGCAAGGAGCTGACGGTGCAGAGCCGCACCCGCCAGCTGTACGCCAAAAGCTTTAATAACGCCATTATGCTGTGCGAAATGGCGCAGAACGGCACCCTGGCCGTGGTGACGGAGTCTGACCGCTATGCGGCGGAAGTGATGGTGTACGATGCTTCTTTCAGCGGGGACCCCTTTACCTGGAAGCTGACCAGCACCGACGGCACCCCCATTGCATTGTCTTTTGCCACGGATAACCACCGCTTTGCCGCGGCAACGGTGGCCGCGAGGGACGGCCAGCTGCGCACTACCGTGCGCATGATGAACACCAATTCGGATACTGCCGGGCCGTTTTATGTGGCGGATACTGGCAGCGTGATCCTGAAGCTGAAATGGATCAGCAGCAGCCGCGTGCTGGCTGTTTTTGATACCTATGCCGCCATCATCAACGTGAGCGATGGCACCGAGAGTGCCCGCTATGATTATGGCGGGGCCACCCTGCAAAGCGTGTCCATCAGCGGGCGCAGCACGGCGCTGCTGCTGGCGGTGCGCGGCGGCGATACCCTGGTCACGCTGGATGATTCGCTCAACCAGCTGGCGAGCGTTGCCGCCGGGCAGGCCAAAAGCGTCAGCAGTACCGCAACGGCGGTCTATCTGCTGACAGCGTCCGGCGTGGAAAGCTATGGCTATGACGGCACCCATAATTGGAGCCGGGATTATGGTGCGGCACCGCAGGCGGTCATCAACGCCCGCGAAACACTGGTATTTATTTCCGGCACGGTAGAGGTTCTGAATGCGCCGCACGAATGATGCTGTGCGGCATGGGAAAGTATGGTAGAGTTATGACACAGTATATTGGCATTGTTTATGATGTGATTTTTCTTTTGCTGGTGCTGGGCGCGGCCGAAGCCGGCCGCCGCCGCGGTTTTGCCTCCGGACTGGTGAGCCTTATCGGCTCCGTGGCGGGCATTATCGGCGGCACTTACGGCACCCGCGTTTGGGCCGGCGGCATTTATGATAAATATGTTGCCAGCCACGTTACCGATGTTGTGGCTGACGCGCTGGAAAAGACCGGCGGAGATCTGGCCCAGGCAATCCATGCGCTGACCTTTCTGCCGCAGTCGATCCAGCAAAAGCTGATCGATACCGTCAGTGCGGCGTCCAGCAATGCGGTGCCGCAGGTGGTCAATGCGCTGGAACCGCTGTTTCTGCCGGTTATTCAGGCTGTTGTGTTTTTGTCGGTCTGGATCGTGGTGCGGGTGCTCTGCCGGATGCTGGGGCGGGTGCTGCGCGGCATCAACGCCATCCCGCTCATCGGTGGGCTGAATCGCATTTTGGGCTTTGCGTTCGGCTTTGTCAGCGGTTTGCTGAACTGCTGGATCTGGTCCATTCTGCTGTGGGTGGCGGCAAACCTGACCGGCGGCAAGCTGGAATTTTTGACCACAGCCACCCTGAACCGAAGCGTGATCTATGGACTTTTGGCAAACCTGAACCCGTTTTTGACCCGCTATTGATTAACAATATCTGAACATTCCCCCCGCCCCTCTTGCAAATATCAGTGGGGTGGGGGATAATAGTACATGGGAAAAGTTCTGAAAACGCATGTTATGTGCGCGTTTCGGCATTCCCGATCCAATCGAATACCCCATAGAGAGGTGAACCATATGTTATGTACCCGCTGTAAAAAAAGACAGGCGGTTGTGTTTGTACAGCGGCTGGAAAACGGCAAACCGGTGCAGGAAGGCTACTGCCTGACCTGCGCGCGGGAGCTGCATATTCAGCCTGTGGATGATTTGATGAAGCGGTTTAATATGACCGATGACCAGCTGGCCAGCATGGAAGAGCACATGGCCGACCTGATGCAGCAAGCGCAGGAAAGCGGCGCCATGATGCCCATGATGGACGGCGATATGCAGAACCCCGACGATACCGGGGATGATTTTGTGCCCGGCGGTTCGCCGGTGTTCCCCTTTGGCTTTGGCGGAACCCCCAAGGCTGAGGAGAAGGGCGAAAAGTCCAAAAAACAGCGTGGCCGCGGCCAGCGCAAATACCTGGACACCTACTGCGAAAACCTGACCCAGAAAGCCAAGGACGGCAAGCTGGATGCCATCATTGGCCGTGACCGTGAGGTATACCGCACGGTGCAGATTCTGTGCCGCCGCCAGAAAAACAACCCCTGCCTGATCGGTGAAGCCGGCGTTGGCAAAACCGCCATTGCCGAGGGCATTGCCCAGCGCATTGCCGAAGGCAAAGTGCCCGCCCGCTTACAGGATAAAGAGATCTACCTGCTGGACCTGACGGCCCTTGTGGCAGGCACCCAGTTCCGCGGCCAGTTTGAACAGCGCGTCAAGGGCCTGCTTTCTGAAATCAAGGCCGCCGGCAATGTGATCTTGTTCATTGACGAGATCCACAACATTGTCGGCGCCGGGGATTCGGACGGCGCCATGAACGCCGCCAACATCATGAAACCGGCCCTGTCCCGCGGGCAGATCCAGGTTATCGGCGCAACGACCTTTGCCGAGTACCGTAAGTTTATTGAAAAAGATTCTGCGCTGGAGCGCCGCTTCCAGCCCGTCAAGGTGGAAGAACCCTCCATCAATGACGCCATTGCGGTTATCCGCGGCGTAAAAGGTTATTACGAAAAGTACCACTGTGTGCGTGTGCCCGATTCCATCGTGGCGGATGTGGTACACCTGTCGGAACGGTATATCACCGACCGCTACCTGCCGGATAAGGCTATTGACCTGCTGGATGAATCCTGCGCCTGCTGCAACCTGCGCCACCCTGAAATTACCGAGTTCCTGAACCTGCAAAAGCAGGTGGCAGAGCTGGAAACCAGAGAGCATGATCTGGAAAACCCCGACCCCGAAAAGCAGGGCGATGCCGCTATTGATTACGAGGAACTGGCCAAAACCAAGACCGAGCTGGCCCAGCTGCGCCAAAAGCTGCCCGCGCTGGAGCTGCGCGTGGCCGATATCCAGGTAACGGCGGACGATGTGGCCCAGGTTGTGGAGCTGTGGACCGGCATTCCGGCGGTTAAAATCAAAGAGACCGAGTATGGCCGCCTGATGGGGCTGGAAGATGCCCTGAAAGAGCATATCATCGGCCAGGACGAAGCTGTGCACAGCGTAGCGCTGGCTGTTAAGCGTGCGCGGGCAGACTTGTCTGGCCGCCACCGCCCGGCAAGCTTTATCTTTGTCGGCCCCACCGGCGTGGGCAAAACCGAGCTGGTCAAGCAGCTGGCCAATCAGCTGTTTGATACCGTGGACCCGCTGATCTCCATTGACATGAGTGAGTATATGGAAAAGTACGCGGTGTCCCGCCTGATCGGTTCCCCTCCGGGCTATGTGGGTTATGATGAAGCCGGCCAGCTGACCGAAAAAGTGCGCCGCCATCCTTACAGTGTGGTCCTGTTTGATGAAATCGAAAAGGCCCACCCCGATGTGATGAACATCCTGCTGCAGATCCTGGACGAGGGCAAGATCAACGATGCCCAGGGCCGCACGGTGGATTTTTCCAATACCGTGATCTGCATGACCTCCAACGCCGGTTCTTCGGACCGCACCGCCCTGACTGGCTTTGGCCGCACCGAAGAGCAGGTCAGCCGCGAAAAGAGCATGAAAGCGCTGCAGGAGTTCCTGCGGCCGGAGTTCCTGGGCCGTGTGGATGAAGTGATCACCTTCCGCCCGCTGGAACAGGCTGACCTGGAAAAGATCGCTGCCCTGATGCTGGACGAGTACAAGCCCGGCCTGGAAGCCCGCGGCCTGAAGCTGGAATATACCCCGCAGGCACTGGCGGCCATCGTGAACGAAACATCCACCCGTTTTGGTGCGCGTGAACTGCGCAAGACCATCCGCAAAACGCTGGAGGACCCCGTGGCCGAAGCCATTGTGGCGGGCCGCCTGACCGGTGGTCAGACCGTGACCCTGGCAGCGGATGCTGACGGCAAACCGCAGCTGGTGCTGCCGGAGTAAGCACGAATGAAAAAGCCGCGCGTATTGCTCCACCTTGCCGCCCTTGCCATGGGGCTCTGCCTGCTGTGCGGGTGCGCGGCACAGCCTGCCGCACCCGCACAGGCAGCGATCCCCCATATCGAAACCAGCCCCCAGCCCACCGTGGCCCCCACCCCAACCCCCACCCAGACCCCTGCCCAACAGCAAGATTTACAGCAGGTGTACGGCAGCTGCGGGCTGCTGGCATGGCCCAGCGTGCTGTACAGCATTTATCTGCAGGACGACGCCAACCCCTGGACCGAGGAAGCCCTGGCCCAGACGCGGCAGAACCTTGCCGTGGCGGTGGACTGGATCACCCAGCAGGCGCAGACCTATAACGCCCAGCCGAAAATCTATTACGATACCGGCGAAAACAATCTGAGCACCTTTGCCGCCTACAAAGCCGGTCTGACGGAAGATACCACCACCGGCACAACGTTCTATGACGATGTGGACACCCTGACCGCACAGGTGGATGTGGAATTCATCCAGCAGCAATACGGCACGGCAAGCATTGGCTACCTGATCTTTCTGCCGGTGGAGGGGGCTTCCTACTCCATTCTGCATTATCTGGAGGATGGCGGTAATTACCTGAATGAATTCAGCTGTCTTTATCTCTATGATTCCTATGCGGGGGAGAAAACCTACAACAGCCCCACCGTGTATGCCCACGAGATCCTGCATCTGTTTGGTGCGGCAGACCTTTACGTCGGCAGCCGGGATACGTTTGTGACCCAGCCGCTGGCGCAGTATGTGCTGAACACCTGGCCGGATGCTATTATGTATTACACCTACAACAGCGATAACGGCATCAGCTATGACCATATCGAAAAAACGCTCTGCCCGCTGACGGCCTACCGCCTGGGGCTGGTGGACAGCTTCCCCGGGAGCGAGCAGTTCCCTGCGGCAACGCAGGACCCGCCCGGTGTGTTCAGCAACGGCGCAGGCCAGAACTGGGCCGCAAGCGATGAAGCAGCCTGAACAGGGGAGGTGAAGGCATGTATGGGGATGAATGGCCGCTGCGGGTAACAGGGATTGCCAGCGCGGCGGAATCCGAATGGCGCATTGGCCAGCAAACGCCGGAGCGCACCTGTGAGGGCTGGCTGCTGGTATATGTAAAAAGCGGTATGGTGGAAGAGCTGTGCGATACCCACCGGGTGCTGCTGCGCGCCGGGCAGATTTTGTTCCACCAGCCCGCAGAGCTGTTTGCCATGCGCGCAGTGGGCGAAGTTCCGCCGGAGGTGTTCCGCGTGGAATTTACCGCGGACGGCAGTGCGATGGATTCTTTCCGCAGCTGCCATATGCGGCTCGGCAACGCCGAAAAAAGCTGTCTGCGCCAGCTGGCAGAAACGGTGCGCGAGGTGTTCCAGCCGGTGCAGGATGCCTGCCAGATGCCCGCCCGCCGCGCGGAAATCCCGTTTGGCGGCAAAGAGCTGCAAACCATCTATCTGGCACAGCTGCTGTACCTGTTGGCCCGCCGCAGGCAACGCACCCGCAAACAAAGCCCCCGTGCCCGCGCCGAGCAGGAGCAGGCAGCCCTTGTGGAAAGCGTGCGCCTGTACTTTGCGCAGAACATTGAAAAGCCGCTGGCGCTGGACCAGGTGTGCGATGCCAATGGTTGCTCCCGCGTGGCATTGCAGCAGGCGTTCCGCGCCCGCACCCGCATGGGGCCGATGGAGTATTTCTCCTGCATGAAAGCCGAACAGGCAGCGCTGCTGCTGACCCAGGGGTACGGCCCCGGCGAAACGGCCCGTATGCTGGGGTATGGCTCCCTGGCGTGGTTCAGCAGGCGGTTCCACGCCCTGACCGGCCAAACGCCCGGCACTTACCGCCGCGCCCCGCACCCGCTGCATCTGTGCGAACGGTAAAGGTAACAACAAAGTTACATATCAAACATGGAAACATCTATTTCCATATTGTGATAAAGACGTTAGAATAAAATCAACAAGGGAACGAAGCAAACCCTGCGGATGCCCTGTTGAAGATACAAAATCCCGGCAACAACTTTCCATATTGTGTAAAGGAGCGATCAGTATGTCTATTTTGGTCAGCGGCGGCGCCGGTTACATCGGCAGCCATACCTGTGTGGAGCTTCTCAATGCGGGTTACGATATTGTGGTGGCAGATAACTATTACAACTCCTGCCCCGAAGCCCTGAAGCGTGTGCGCGAGATCACCGGTAAGGATTTCAAGTTTGTGGAAGCAGACATGACCGACCATGCGGCAGTTGAAAAGGTCTTTGCGGAAAATCCCGGCATTGACTGTGTGATCCAGTTTGCCGCCTACAAGGCCGTGGGCGAAAGCGTTTCCAAGCCCATCGAGTATTACTCCAACAACCTGAACTGCACCCTGAACATCCTGGATGTTATGCGCCGTTACGATTGCCATAACATCATCTTCTCCTCCTCCGCAACGGTTTACGGCGACCCCGCCAGCGTGCCCATCCGCGAGGATTTCCCTGTTGGTGCAACCACCAACCCGTATGGCACTACCAAGGTGTTTACCGAGCGCATCCTGACCGACTGCTGCAAGGCAGACCCGGAGCTGAACGTTGCTCTGCTGCGTTACTTCAACCCCATCGGTGCACATCCTTCCGGAAAGATTGGCGAGGACCCGAACGGCATCCCCAACAACCTGGTGCCCTACATCGCCAAAGTTGCCGTTGGCAAGCTGGAAAAAGTGCATGTGTACGGCAATGATTACCCTACCCCCGATGGCACCGGCGTGCGCGACTACATCCACGTTGTGGACCTGGCCCGCGGCCATGTGGCAGCCATCAAAAAGCTGGAAGAAAAGCCCGGCCTGTTCATCTGCAACCTGGGTACCGGCCACGGCTACAGTGTGCTGGATGTGATTCATGCATTCAGCAAGGCCTGCGGCAAGGAGCTGCCCTATGTCATTGACCCGCGCCGCCCCGGCGATATTGCCGAGTGCTGGTGCGATCCCAGCAAGGCCAAGCGTGAGCTGGGCTGGGAAGCTGAGTACGGCATTGACGAAATGTGCCGCGACAGCTGGAACTGGCAGAGCCACAACCCCGATGGGTATAAGACCGCTGAATAAGTTCACGGTTCAAAGAAAGCAATAAAACGAGAGCAATAAAACAGGGCGACCGGGAAAACTTCCCGGCCGCCCTGTTGGTGTATCAGGTAGTGTTTGTATGGGTTTAATGCGTTAGAAAAAAGCGTTTGACCCTGTGGAGCCCGTGGGAGCGCACATTGTACGCCCGGCCACGTAAGGCGGGATGCCCTCATCCCGACGTGTGCGCATATTACGGCCCGCCATGCAGGACGATGCGAGCGTCGTTTCCTACACATGGTTTGCAGGTTCGCAGCCCAATATTTGCGTTTCTTCCCTGTGCGATGAGGGCATCGCGCCCTAGGGCGTATCTCAAGCATCCGGTTCCTTTTTCTCCTGCCCCGTTCCCTGAATCTTTGCGTTCAGCCCGGCACCCAAAAACAGCACATTGATGTTCACATTCAGCCAAAGCGTAATCAGCACGATTGCAGCCAAAGAACCGTAAATGTACGATAACTTCCAGAAATGCCCGATGTAAAACGAGAATATTTGGGAAAACAGCGTCCACACCGCTACCACAGCGGCGGCCCCCGGCAGCTGATCCCGTATGCGGCGCTTGCCGCCGGGCACATAGGTGTAGATCAGTGTTACCGTCAGCAGCGAAAGCGCCAACGAAAGCACCGCACTGATGCTGAGCAGGCTGTGCAGCCGCTGCAGCAGCCCGCCCACCAGGGGATGCAGCGGCAGCAGCCCGGCCAGCCCGCGCAGGATTGGGCTCAGGCTTTGCACCACCATGGCAACCAACATCAGGCCCTCAAACAAAAAGGTATACAGCACAGCCCACAAACGGTCAAACATTGTTTTGTGGGCACCGGGGGTCAGCTTTTGCAGCCCCTTTTGCACCGCGGCCATCCCACCGGAAGCGGAGATCACCGTGGTGATGGCGGCAAAGGAAGCCATGAAAGTGGTGGACTGATCATTCAGGTTGGCAATCACATCCACCGCCATTGACTGGATGGCCGGGATATCCGGCAAAAGCTGGGCAACCAGCGCGGCAATGTCCGAAACCGAATAAAACGGCAGCATGTTGATGATGACCAGCACCCACATCAGCAGCGGCAGCGCTGCCGTAAGCAGCAGCAAGGTGGCGTGTCCGGCGTATACGGCCATATCCAGCGCCAGATACTGCCGCAGCAGGTCCAGCAGTGCAGGCAGCAGGGTTGAGGCTTGTTTTTTCATGGCGTTCTCCTGAATCCCCCACGCTCAGGGGCAAAATAAAAAACATTATAACCATTATACAGGCCCGCTCCCGCGCCTGACAATGGGCAGTTGGGGGAAAATGTGCCGCAGGGCAAAGTTTTTCGGTTTTGTGCTGCTAACTGGCCGAACAGCCGCCGGGTGTGCTATAATAAACCATGAATAAAAACCGCCGCCCCGGCGGAAAGGAGAACTCAATGAAAGATTCCATCAAAGCTCTGCGCGAGCTGGAGAAAAGACTGTATGCCTACCAGTACGCAATGGCCGTTGCCGATTATGACAGTGAGACGGTAGCCCCGCCGGAAAGCAGCGCGGGCCGCGCCGAAGCCATGGAGGTGCTGAGCCGCGCCTACTTTGACCAGCTGGTCAGCGCTGACACCGCCGCCCTGCTGCAGCGCGCTGCCGCTGATGCCGAAACCGAACAGGAAAAGGCAGAAGTGCGGGAGTTGCAGCGCAGCTATGACGAGATTGGCAAGATCCCGGCAGAAGAGTACGCCGCGTTCACCAAGCTGACGCAGGAAAGCATGCCCGCATGGGGCAAGGCAAAGCGCGGCAATGACTTTGCCGGTTTTGCCCCGTATCTGGAAAAAATTGTGGAATCCCTGCGCGCGCAGGCCCACTATTTTGCCCCTGACCGCGACCCGTATGAAGTCTGGCTGGACCGCTATGAACACGGCCTGACCATTGCCCAGTGCGATACTTTCTTTGCCGCCCTGCGCGAGACCATTGTGCCGCTGTTGGCTGCCATAAAAGAGCGCGGCAGCGCCATCCGCACCGACTTTTTGTATCAGAATTGGCCCATTGAGCAGCAGCGCAAGCTTTCCCAAAAGATCATGGACGTGTGGGGGCTGGACCCGGACCACTGCGTATTGGGCGAAACGGAACACCCCTTTACCTCCGGCTTCTGGCACGGCGATGTGCGCATTACCACCCATTATATGCCGCAGGATATGTTCTCCAACCTGTACAGCGTGGCGCACGAGGGCGGCCATGCCCTGTATGAGCTGAACGTTGACCCTAAGTATGATTATACCATCCTGGCGGGCGGCGCAACCACCGGCCTGCACGAAAGCCAGAGCCGCCTGTTTGAAAACTATGTGGGCCGCAGCCGCGCGTTCATCCACTATTTGTATCCCACTTTGCGGGAGCTGTTCCCCCAGCAGCTGAACGGCGTGACCGAGGAAGAGATCTACCGCGCCGTCAACCGCGCCGAGCCGAGCCTGATCCGCACCGAGGCGGACGAGCTGACCTACTCTTTGCACATTATGGTGCGGTATGAGCTGGAAAAGGCCCTGATGCAGGGCACCCTGACCGTGGCCGACCTGCCCGCCGCCTGGAACGCCAAGTATAAGGAATACCTTGGCGTGGATGTGCCGGACGATACCCACGGCTGTTTGCAGGATATCCACTGGGCAATGGGCGATATGGGCTACTTCCCCAGCTATGCGCTGGGCAGTGCTTACAGCGCACAGGCGGTGGATGACCTGCGCAAAACCATGGACCTGGATGCCCAGTGGGCCGAAGGCAACATGCAGCCGCTGAAAGACGCTCTGCGCAGCCGCGTGTGGCAGCATGGCCGCGCCAAGGAACCGCAGTGGCTGGTGCAAAGCCTGTGCGGCGGCGCATTTGATGCCGCCCACTACACCAACTACCTGAAAAACAAATATACCGAGCTGTACGGCCTGTAAGAACAGACGGTAAAAATAAAACAAAGCGGGCGCGCCGTCTACTGTAGGACGGTGCGCCCGCTTTGCGATATAAGTTGGAAAGAAGAGGTGCGATTTATTTTACGGTGTCGTCCGGTTTGGCGGGCTCTGCGGGCTGCGCCTGGGCGGCAGCCTTTGCAGCGAGCTTGGCCTGCTTTTTCTCCGCCCGGCGGGCCTTGCGGCGCTTGAGGGCGGGCCGTGCCACCAGCAGGATGGCAAGCACGATCAGTACCACCGGCCACAGGTAAACCACCACCAGGATGAGATCTTCGGCCCCATCCACAAAGCCGCGCCAGCCGCTGGTAACGGCTTCCACAAACTTTTCGCCAAAGGTGGTGGCGGTGGGGGTCAGTACCCGCACTTCCTGCAGGGAAATATCCACGGTGGAATAGCGCACCTGGTTATCCATCAGCCGCATCTGGCCGGTGTAGCTTTCCAGCTGATACTGCACATCCGAAAGCTGGCTTTCAATTTCCAGCAGGTCGGCGGTGGTTTCAGCTTTGTCGGCCAGGGCGTTCAGCCGGTCGCGCTGGTCGTTCAGGGCTTTCAGGCGGGCTTCCACATCTACATACTCAGCAGTAATGTCCTGCGCGCTCTCGTTCAGCGAGGTCACGTTCCCGGCTTCCCCGGCGGCGGTCAAAAAGCTGCGGTAGTTTTCGGCGGGGATGCGCGCGGTGTAATAAGTATAGCGGCTGCCGGAATCCTTGCTGCCGCCCTGGTCAGTGCTTTCCAGGTAGCCGTTCGCGGCGGTTACGGCCTCCTGCAAGGCGGCACGGGTGGTATCATAGTCGGTGGTTTCCATCCGCACGCTGGCGTTATACACGATCTTGCGGCTGCTTTCCACCGTGGAAGGATCCAGCATCGAGCTGGTCAGATCGTCTGAAGAAAAACTGCTGCCTTCCCCGGCTTCGGCGCTTTCGGCGCTGTAAGATTCATAGTCTCCGGCATCCTGGCTGCTAAAGGCGGCGGTATCGTTAGAAGGAGCGGCGGAGTAGGTGCTGCGGCTGGTGGAACCGCAGGCAGCAAGGCTGAGCGCCAGCGCGGCGGATGCGGCAAGGCTGGCAAAGCGGGATAGTGTTGTATGTTTCATAGGGCACTCTCCTTATTGTGTTGTGTGGTAAGGGGTAAGCCAAAAGCAATATCTGCTTCCTTTACCAGTATAACACGGAAGTGGCACCGGAATGTTACAGCTTGATGTCAAAAAAGCGGGGTGCGCCGTAAAACCGGCACACCCCACAAAAATAATTCTAATTATTCAGCTTTTTGACCAAGAACTTTGATATCATCGTTGTCCGCAAAGGCAACAGCGTTGTAACCAGCGGTTTCCAATGTGCCGAACTGCTTGCCCAGCTTTTTGGCCTGGGGCAGAACCGTCACATCATAGGCTGCGCGCAGGGCATCGGCCTTGGCCAGCACGGCGGCGAAATCGGCATCCTTCAGATACAGCAGGGCCAGCTTCTGCTTGGCACCGGGGATCTGGTAATCCTGCTCCAGCAGAATGCCGCAGACGCGCTCGAACCCGATGGAGAAGCCAACGGCGGGCACCTGCTGGCCAATGAACTTGCCAACCATATTGTCGTAGCGGCCGCCGCCTGCAACAGCGCCGCTGAACTGCGGGCAGGTCACTTCAAACACCATGCCGGTATAGTATCCCTGGCCGCGCACCAGGCTGGGGGCATAGGCAATGCCGTAACGGCCGTTGGCAATCTTTTCGGCGGTGGCGATGACATAGCGCAGGTCGGCGGTCAGGGTCTCGTCCCCAACGCGGGCGGTCACGGCGTCCAGGCTGAAATCACCGGCGCACAGGAACTCATCCAGCGCTTCCACAGCGGCGGCGTCAAACTCTTTTTCCAGCAGCTCTTTCTTTACGCCGTCTGCACCGATCTTATCCAGCTTGTCAAAGCTGATGCAGACGGAATCCAGCTGGTCAGCGGCAAAGCCCATCTTTTCCAGCATGGCGCGCAGGATGCGGCGGTCGTTGATGTTGACAGTGAAATCTTTGAAACCGATGCGCAGCAGAGCGCGAGTGGTCACATCGATCAGCTCCACCTCGGCATTGGGGGAAGAATCGCCCAGAATGTCGATATCACACTGCACAAACTCGCGCAGGCGGCCCTTCTGCGGGCGCTCGGCACGGTAAACGCGGTCGGTCTGGATCACCTTGAAGGGATTGGGCAGCTCGTTGCGGTTGGCAGCGTAGTAACGGGAAAGCGGCAGGGTCAGGTCATAGCGCAGGCCCATATCGGAAAGCTGCTTTTCATCGCCGGAGCGCAGGGCAGCGGCCAGCTTTTCGCCGCGCTTGAGAACCTTGAAGATCAGGTTCAGGTTGTCGCCGCCATCGGATTTGTCCAGGTTTTCCATATCCTCCAGGATGGGGGTGGAAATGCGCTGGAACCCGGCGGCACGGTAAGTATCCAAAATTTGGCCCTGAATGTAATCACGCAATGCCTGTTCGCGCGGCAAAAGGTCGCGCATGCCCTTCAACGGCTGTGTTTTCATGGTTGTTCCTCCCTATTATCTGCGCGGGCAGCGGCCCGCGGAAAGATCAAAAGATATACCTCTTTATCATATCTGTCCCGGCGTTTTTTGTCAACAAAAACGGGGCATACTGAAGCTGTATCAAACTGTGTGGAACGGGAAGGATAAGGAGGAAGAACACCATGCCAAAACAAAACGGCAACCCCAAAATTCTGGCCGCCGGTGCCGCCGTGCAGCTGCTGACCGGCATTCCGGCGGCGTGGGGCGTGTTCCAAAAGCCGGTCATGGCGCAGTACGGCTTTTCCCGCGGGCAGGCCATGCTCAGCTTTGCCATTCTGGTGGCAGGGTATGGCATCGGCTGCGCCATCGGCGGTTTTGTGCAGGATCAGCACGGCCCGCGCTATGCGGCCCTGTGGGGTACCGCGCTGCTGGGCGGCGGCAGCATGGGGGCAGCGCTGGTGCCGCAGGGCAATGCGGCGTTGTTCTTTTTGGTGTACAGCATCCCGGCGGGGGTAGGCAGCGCCTTTTTGGCCCCGGCGGTGCTGGCCTGCGCCCAAAAGTGGTATGCCAGCCGCAAAGGGCTGGCAACGGGGGTCAGCGGTGCGGCTATGGGGCTTTCCGGTGCGTTTTTAACCGTTTTTGTGGGTTTTGTGGAAAACCGCTGGGGGATGCGTGTCTGTTTTGCCGCGCTCGGTGTGGTGGTGCTGGCGGTGTGCGGGGTATCCGCCGCCGTGCTGCAAAATCCACCCCAGCCCGCCGGCCAGCCAAACGCAAAAGCGGCAAACGACCTGCCGCCCCACCAGATGGTGCGCACCACGCAGTACCGCCTGTGTGTTGCGGGGGTGGCGCTGGCAGCCCCGCCCATGCTGCTGTTCAGTCCGGAGATTCTGACCATTGCAGCGGACCGCGGCCTGCCGGAGCAGTGGGCGCCCTTGTGCGTGGCAGTGGGCAGTGCGGCCAGCGCAGCAGGGCGGTTGCTTTGCCCCGCTGCCAGTGACCACTGGGGCCGCAAACCAGTTTTGTACGGGGTGTATGCGGCCCTGGCGGCGGGCAGCATCGGGTTTGCCTTTGCGCAGGGGTGGTGGGTGCTGGCGGCTTACTGTGTGCTGACCTGCTTTTACTCCGGCGGCGCGGCGGTGCAGCCCGCCTTAAATACGGACCTGTTCGGCCTTGCCCATGCGGGGGTCAACTATGGCTTGATCGCCCTTGGCATGAGCGCCGGCAGCCTGCTGAGTTATGCGGGCAGCCAGCTGCTGGACCTGCCTGCCCGGCATATGCTGGCGGTAGCCAGCGCCGTGGCGGGCGGGATATGTTTCCTATTTGTAAAACCTGTAGCAACGGTTGAAAAGCAGCAGGGGAACGGGTAAAATAATACAATACAGTTACCCGCACGCCGTAAAGCCTGCGGGAAAAAGACCCGGAGGTAATTTGAACCATGCGTTCTGACCAACAGCAAGCGATCAACCGCTTGGCGGGCACCTCGGCAACCGCTTTTTTGTGCGCGGTGCTGTGCGTGTACCCGCTGTACATTGATAAATTTTCCAACCTTGGTGTGACCAAGTTCACCGGCTGTTTTACCCTGTTTCTCTTGTTCCTGCTCTGGCTGGTGGCCTGTACGGCCATTGGGGCCCGTGCGCCCCGCCCGCGCAACGCCAACGCCAGACGAGATGTAACCCTGTGGGGTGTGCTGGCCTTTGCAGGCACTAGCCTGATTTCCACCTTTACATCGCTTTCGCCCACGGCATCCACCTGGGGGCTGGGGGGCTATTACGGCGGGCTGATGCTGGTGCTGTTTACCGCCGCCGGGTACTGGGCTGTGCGCAGCTACCTGGACCTTGAAAACCTGGATTTTGTTTTCTGGGTGCTGGGCATTACCACAAGCATTGTGGCAGTTTTGTATGTGCTCAACATCTTTAACATTGACCTTATCGGCGCGTATGCAGACACCGCCGTGGTGGAGCGCGCACAGTTTTTCTCAACCCTGGGGCAGAAGGACTTTAACGGCTGCTTTTTCTCGGTAGCGCTGCCCATTGTGTTTTACCAGTTCCTGAACGCCAAAGATACCAGAACCGCTGTCTGGACCGGCATTCCGGCAGCGTTTGGCGCATTGGCGCTGGCCGTTGTGGATTCAGAGGCGCTTGCCCTGGGCATCGGCGCGGCGGTGATGGTGCTGGTCTGCCATAAAAACTTTACCACCCGCCACCTGCGCCGTGCGGCGCTCATCAGTGCGGCATTCTTCGGCTGGGCTGCCTGGATGCATTACATGCGTGCCAGCGTTTACACCCAGGGCGGCACCGCCCTGCTGGCCAAACTGGGCGCGTGGCAGGTGGCACTGCCCTGCATGGCGGCAAGCCTGCTGCTGTGGCTGGTGCTGTTTGTGCTGGCCCGCAAAGGCATTGCAGCGCAGGCCCCACTGTACCTGCCGGGGCGGGTCATCACCATTGCTGTGCTGGCGGTGGGGGCGTTGGCCTTTGTGCTGGCCAATGCAATGCCAAACCTGCCCCTGCCGGAAAGCCTGCATAACCTGCTGGTGTTCAACGATGACTGGGGTACCTACCGCGGCGTGGCCTGGCGCGCTGCGTTTGGCACCTGGGCGGACGGCAGCCTGCTGCGCAAGATTGTGGGCATTGGCCCCGGCATGATGCATACCGCCGTGGCCGCCTGGGCAGGCGACGCCATGACAGCCCGCATGGCGACGTTCTATGCCGCGCATAACGAATATCTGGAACAGCTGCTGACGACCGGCATTCTTGGCTTGGCCGCCTGGCTGCTGCTGGTGGCGGCCCACCTGCGGCGCGGGGAACGGAGCTGGAACACTCCCGGCGTGGCCCCAGTCATGCTGGCGCTGTGCAGCTATCTGGCACAGGCGGTGGTATCCATCCGGGTATCCATGGTGTTTCCGCTGGTTATGCTGCTGTTCGGTGCGCTGGCGGCCCTGACGGCCCCGGAGCTGCCGCAGCCCGCCGCCCCCGCGCCCCGCGGCAAAAAGCAGCAAAAGCCGGAACCGCTGCCGCCTAAAAACGCCTGGTATTTTGCCAAAACCGTGCTGGCTGCTGTGTTGTGCATGGCAGCGGCAAGCGGCATTGCGCCGCTGCTGTTCGGCTTTCTGATAGGATAAAGCAAAGGAGGGAGGCACTGTGGCTGTGCTGCGCTCCTGCACCCCGCTTTCGTTTCCAATCTGCCGATTGGAATAGATTTTAGAATTCTTTTGACTGGTGAAAACGCCGCCCCGCAGGCCGCCGGGGCCATGATTTTTGTGGTCGTCGAAGAAGTGATTCCCGAGTCCCACGCCTCCGGCCACGGCGATGCGGCCAGCCTCGGCGTCATCATCGGTTTTGCGGTGATGATGTGCCTTGATGTGGCGCTGGCTTAGGTGGTTGATTGGGGAGGGGATTTCTGAGGAAAGGGTCCCCTTGCCCTCCAAAGACTTTTGACTGATGGGGAGGCCGCGCGAAGGGCGTTCGTTCCGTCTTCGGTTCATTATTGGTAAGAAAAACAGCCTGAACGGGGGGCGTTCAGGCTGTTTTTTTCAGTCTGCGGAAATGACCCTCAAGAGGGATTCGATAAAGTCGAAAGTCTTTGAAGAGGACAGGGGAGGAGCGAGCCGCTCTGGCAGCTTGGAGGAGGAAGGGGAAACGTGGGGGCGCTCCCCCCTTCTACAGAAAGTTTCCCCTTCCCCCTCCAACTCTTTTTCCCCTCTCCTACGACTTCACAGGCCGGGGGCCGAAAATGTCCATTGTATCTGAATTCCGGAAAATGTCCTTCTACGTGCAACTTTTCCTCGCCGTCGTTAAAATATCCTTTTAAAGATGCCGGCAGGTATAATTCCAATGGAATCTGAAATAATTTGGATAGCACTTCGGTATTTTCCAGGCAGATATCAAACTGGAAGTTATTGTGAGGCTCAGGCATATTATCCTTTATAGTCAGTAAGGACGGAATATAGCGTTGTACCGTCTTTACCACGCTGGCCGGAATGGTGTGGTAGGAATAGTCACCTCGTATCACCGCTGTCATGAAGGATGAATTTATGCGCAACTCTTTTTCACCGCTTACCTGTCCGGCTGTAATAGTCAGATTATCAAGAAAACACCCTCCTTCATCGGGAGCGTTTAATTGCAGGCTGTCCAATGAAATGCGCCCGTTCATGTCGTCAATGGATTTGCCGGTGAAATCAGCAGTGAGGCCCAGTGAAATACTGGCATTCTCATATTTGTCCGACAGATGGAGGTCGTGAGGGCGCAGGTTCTTTACGGATGCCTTCAGGTTAAAGTCAGGGATTGTTTTGGCAACATTGAAATTACCGTCTATCTGGACAGAACCGTTTGCGTCGTCCATGGATAAGCGCCCGTTAAAGCCTCCGTCCTTATATACGCCATCCAACATGATATTTTCATATTGATATTGACTATATTCAAAGGAAGATATGATTCCTTTGATGTATGATTCCGGATATCGGTTCTTATAGTTGAAACCTTTCAGTTCCACATTGAAATCCACCTTGCCGAATTTCTTTTCCTGATTAAGTAATTTTCCCAAATCCAGGTCTGCACTCGCCACACTACCCGAATAGGTTCTGCTCATACTTTGTTCATCAATGCTCATCATCACGTCCGTTTTCACCATGCCTGCCCCTGTATGGAACAAGCCTGTCAGTGTGAGATCATGCAGATAGCCCGCCGCTTCCCCGTTAAAACGAATATAGTCCAAACGTTGCAAAATGGGAGGAACCTTTCCCGTCAGGTTCGTCATCAGAACGTTTATGCCCTCTTTTGTCATGGTCAAGTTACCCAGTTTGCCGTAAATGTACATATCCATGCCTGCATCCCAGTTACTTAAGGCAGCTTCCCCTGCAATCATCAATCCGTGGTGGTTAGTCAGCCGCAGGGTGGGGCAGTCCAAATGTTTGCCGTGACCGGAGAAAACCAGATTTAGATCCAACGGTTCTTCAAAGCGTGACAAGGCAGGCACAAAAGGAGCCAAATCTTTCAGTATAACGGAAGCCTTCAAAGAGCCGTCATATCTTACATTTTCTGTCATTTGGGGCAATTCGGGCAGGCTGTCATACTTCAAGGTCAGACTGTCTATCTTTAAAGCAGTATTTGAAAGCTCCACACCAAAATCCTTAATATCCAAACGTTTATTGTTGGCTGTAACTTTCATGGCGAACTTCTGCAATGAAAAACCACATTGTTCGTCAAAGCTGACCCGCCGGATGGCGGCATTCAACGAGTCGCTGCGCAATGCCTTCAGTGAAAGCGTTGCAGCGAGATTCTTCACCGATAGATGATGGGCATTGAACTTACCGGGAGTTTCCGGTTCCGATAATATATCGTATGTCACTCTGCCACGCCTTATCAGCACGGAATTAATTCGTAAATCCAAATTAGATTTTGTTTTAACCGTATCTTTGGACGCGAAAGCGTCTAACACAAACTGGAAATTAGGGGCAGATTCCGGAGTTTCCCGGTTCAAATTGACCGTAAATCCAAAAAGCTGGACACTGCTGATGGTAACTTTACCGTTCAATAAAGGCAGAAGGTCGAATTTTGCCGATAAGCGGGCTACTTTCAGCATCTCCTGGTTCTTCCGGTCATGCAAAAGGACATCTTCCACAATGATACGGTTCAGCAAACCCATATCAATCCGTCCTACAGAAACCTCCGTATTCAGTATGTTTTTTAATTCCTTAGTTACAAAAACAGATAATTTGCCCTGAACATACGGTATGTTCAGCAGCACAATTATTCCCAGGTAGACACCAATCAGTGTACCTAGCAGAATACGCACAGTGTATTTAAGACTCTTACTAGAAATCATTGTTTATTTTGGGCTAACAAAAATACGAATAACGTATGACGTAGCCCAAAATAAACGATTTTTTTTACTTGTTTTTATGCAATCTTTTCAACTCGAAGGAGAAAATGACACGGAAACATCCGATAATAAGAAAAGTGATGGACAGCATATAGAGCACGGTAACAGCACCAAGTCCAGGTTGCCAGATGATAGCCATAGAGCAAAGAATAGCCAGAATGCCAAACACCAGATACCACCCCCAGTCCTTTGTGCCATAGCGTTTCAAATCTGTGGAATAGCCACACAATGTAAACCCTCTGAACATCAGCCAGAAAGCAACAATAAACGGAATCAGTTCCATGCTGACCAACGGATAGAATACCAGATAAATACCTATCAGCAAATCAATAATACCTCCGGCAAGATACCATCCCCAACTACTGATTGTTTTTTTGTTTCCGGCAGCAAAAAAAACTTCCAGAATGCCACTGACCAGAATCGAGATACTGAAGATGACACTCAGTGCCACATAACTGCTCACAGGAGCGAACAATAAGCATAGTGCTACCGCAATGTAGAGCAAGCCCAGCAACAGGGACATCCACCAATTTTTTACAGCGTAGCCTAAGCCACCAACTAATTCATTCATATTTGTTAAGTTTTAGGTTATAATTTGAACTAATAACGCCCCCCTTGCAAAAAGGTTTACCTGCAAATACAAAAAAAGTCTTTAAATACCGCCGATTGACTTTTAGAACTCAAAAAATATTCCGAACTTTGCACGCTGAAAACCAAATTGATAGTTCTATTTACATTTTGAATAAAAATTGAATAAAAAAAGAATGAAAGATAACAAAATCCCTTCACCGTTAGTATCCCTTTTACCCGTATTCGTACTTATTTTATTATTGTTTGTCACTATCCGTACATTTGGAAGTGATGCCTTGTCCGGTGGCAGCCAAGTCTGTCTGCTAGTGGCTACAGCTGTTTGTGTGCTGATAGGTATGGCGGGATTCCGTCGTCCGTGGAAGGACTTCGAACTGGCTGTCACCAATAATATAGCCGGGGTAAGTACC
>OGZW01001274.1_pt1 | contig 20558 bp, 11 predicted proteins | sample 1577001 | NCBI WGS metagenome assembly OGZW01 (sample SAMEA3541519, study PRJEB24748) | human gut metagenome | biome: human gut; feature: human-associated habitat; material: faeces | place: China | collected 2012 | reverse complement strand
GAAACGCAGGTGAGACATTGTAACACCACCGGATTTCTTTGAGTCATAATCAAAGTAAGCCTGTGCATACATATCTGTGTTATCACCGATGATCTTGATAGAGTTCTTGTTAGCTCCGACTGTTCCGTCAGCTCCAAGTCCCCAGAACTTACAGTTGATTGTTCCTTCCGGTGTTGTAACCAGTGGAGCACCTACTTCAAGAGAAAGTCCTGTTACATCATCAACGATACCGATTGTGAATTTAGCTTTTGCTTCATTTTCAAATACAGCAACAACCTGAGCCGGTGTTGTATCTTTAGAACCAAGTCCGTAACGTCCTGAGTTGATCTTAACAGCGTCGAATTTAGTTCCTTTAAGAGCTGCAACAACATCAAGGTACAGAGGTTCTCCAAGAGATCCTGGTTCTTTTGTTCTGTCAAGAACGTTAATGTACTTAACGGAATCCGGAATTGCATCTACAAGTGCCTGTGCACAGAATGGTCTGTAAAGGCGAACTTTAACAACACCAACCTTCTTGCCCTGAGCAAGTAAGTAATCGATTGTTTCATCGATTGTGTCGCAAACAGATCCCATAGCGATGATTACGCTTTCAGCGTCCTCTGCACCATGGTAGTTGAACAGTTTGTAGTTTGTTCCGATCTTAGCGTTAACTTTGTCCATGTATTCCTGTACGATTGCCGGCATAGCATCGTAGTATGGGTTACATGCTTCACGAGCCTGGAAGAATGTATCCGGGTTCTGAGCTGATCCTCTTTCACATGGATGGTTCGGGTTCAATGCATGTGCACGGAATTCCTTGATTGCATCCTTGTCTACGAGATCTTCCAGATCTTCGTAATCCCATGTTTCGATCTTCTGGATTTCGTGTGATGTACGGAAACCATCGAAGAAGTTAATGAATGGAAGTCTTCCTTTGATTGCTGAGCAATGAGCAACCGGTGTCAGATCCATTACTTCCTGAACGCTGGATTCGCAAAGCATTGCACAACCAGTCTGACGACAGGCATAAACATCGGAGTGATCACCGAAGATACATAATGCATGACTTGCAAGTGTACGTGCGGATACGTTGAATACGCCCGGTAATCTCTCACCAGCGATTTTATAAAGGTTTGGAATCATCAGAAGAAGACCCTGAGATGCTGTATAAGTTGTTGTCAGAGCACCAGCTGCCAGAGAGCCGTGTACAGTACCAGCTGCACCTGCCTCGGACTGCATCTCTGTTACTTTTACAGTCTGACCGAAGATATTTTTTCTTCCCTGTGTTGCCCACTCATCTGTTGCTTCTGCCATTACAGATGACGGAGTGATCGGATAGATAGCTGCAACATCTGTGTATGCATATGATGCATGAGCTGCTGCATGGTTACCATCCATGGTTTTCATTTTTCTTGCCATGTTCTCTTCCTCCTAAAAAATCTCGTGTGAATATATTCACACATTGTTAATCTCTACGTCCACCTAGCATATGGGCGTAAAAAATATCACTACAACTTTCACAAGTTGCTTAAAACATAAACAAAGCTGTATACACATAACTTTTGTATACAGCTTTATTCTACATTATTTGCACAACTTTTTAAAGAGATTTTTGTCTATTTTTAGGTATTTTTTTTAGTACGCCAAAAAAATAACAAACTTTTTGAATTCTTAGTAAAATACTCAAGATTTTGAATTCGTTGTATTTGTGCTATTTGTACTATTTTTATCTTTTGTGCTTGTGCTTTTCGCATTCTTATGTTCATCAAATGTTTTTGTGAAAACATGGGTTCCTTTTTTGCTTCCGTCAGTTCTATAATATAGGTAAGCATGTTTCTTCGGATGCATCGCAGCCTTAATCGCCGTGTCTGACGGATTACAAATCGGACCTGCCGGTAACCCTTTTATAACGTAAGTATTATAAACCGTTTTCACTTTCAGATCTTTGTAATAAACTTTCTTCGCATTATATAATCCATTTGTTGTGGTATACAAAACGGTCGGATCGATCTGAAGTCTCATTTTCGCTGCAAGGCGATTCTCAATGACTCCTGCGATCATCGGACGTTCTGACATATTGCTTGCTTCACGTTCGATCATTGATGCGATCGTCATGATCTCTGCCATAGAACGCTTTCCTTTATAAGATTTCGCAAGTGCTGAATATTTCTTATCGAAATTATCAAGCATCTTCTGGATCAGATCTTCTGGTTTGGAACTTTTGTAAATCTTATAAGTATCCGGATACAGATAACCTTCTAATTTGTACTTTGTTCCCTTCTTTGGGTCAATGTCTTTAATAAAATCGTTTTTATACTGATTTGTATTCTTCGCAGCCTTTATAAATTCATCTGCTTTAAAGACTCCCTGTTTCTCTAGTCGTTTTGCTATCATATCAATAGAATAGCCTTCTGGTATCATAACTGTGACAACTCTTCTTGCCTCAGCAAGTTTTCTTGCTTCCTCTGCTTTCTGCTGTCTGTAAGCCATATATTTTCTTCCAGCAAATATACCTCCTGCCACAACGATCACCAATAAAATGATGATTCCCATGATCTTAGGTTTTCTGGAATGATTTCTTCCTCTGCGCCCCCTTCTGCGCCCTCTGGAATGATGATCAAAATCTAAATATAAATCTTCCATGATTTCCTCCCAAATTTGTAATTCTTATATGACCTTTAAATCATATTTCTTTCTTATGCTATTATACTCGCATTTTGTAGAAAAAAAAGAGTTTTTATTAATTTTTGTTCATATTCTTAACTTTTTTGTAATTTTTGTGAATATTTATGCATATTTTCCGATATGTTGCTCATACACTTCTCGTCAAATCTCTGTACTTTTCTTAACATTTCCATTATAATCAAAACATAGCCGCAAACGGCAAAATTAGAATTTAAATTCAATATATAGTAGAAAGGAATTTGATATTATGGCAAATCCAATTGTAACGATCACTATGGAAAATGGTGATGTAATGAAAGCAGAATTATATCCGGAGATTGCTCCAATTACTGTTGAAAACTTTGTAAATCTTGTAAAAGACGGGTTCTATGATGGTTTAACATTCCATCGTGTCATCAACGGATTTATGATCCAGGGTGGTTGCCCATTAGGTACAGGAACAGGTGGTCCTGGACATACGATCAAAGGAGAGTTCAGCCAGAACGGTGTGATCAACAACTTAAAACACACTCCTGGTGTTTTATCCATGGCTCGTTCTATGATGCCTGATTCTGCTGGATCACAGTTCTTTATCATGCACAAAGCTGCCCCACATTTAGATGGACAGTATGCAGCATTTGGTAAGATCATCGAAGGAATGGATGTTGTAAATAAGATCGCTGAAGTTGCAACAGATTATTCCGATAAACCATTAGAACCACAAGTTATGAAAACTGTAACTGTGGAAGAATAGTCAACTATATCCTTACAGCACAGAGCCGGACCATCAATCTTCATTTGTATCCGGCTCTTAATTTTTATAAATATTTAGATGGGGAATGATAATATGAGTGAAAACAACAAACTAATCTTTCTGGATGTCGATGCGACTTTGTACAGTAAAGAACAGCGTCTGGTTCCAGAATCTACGATCAAAGCAATCCATGAAGCACAGGAAAATGGTCATAAAGTCCTGATCAACACTGGACGACCTCTTGTTTATTTTGAAAAAGAGATTCTCGATATTGGCTGCGACGGTTATCTTTGTTCTAACGGAGTTCACATCCTTCTTGATGGCGAAACGATCTATCACAAAACAGTTCCTGAAACAGTGGTCGAACAGATCAAACGGATTTGCGAAGAAAACAATATCTATGGAACCTTTGAAGGGGAAAAATGTTCTTATTTCCGCGATCATAATGTTGACTTTCATCCACATTATGGATTTATGATCACTGCTTTTGACCTTGCTCCTTATATGGTGCATGAGTTTACATGGGATCATGTTGAAAATCCTGATAAAGCCATTGTATTTACAGGTCCTGGAAGCAATGCCTCTGGTTTTGTAGATGCTCTTGACAGCATTTCTGATGCCATGGATTATATTCGAATTGATGATACCCAGTATGAGATTTTATTAAAAGGTCATGATAAAGGGACTGCTCTTACATATGTTGCTGATCATCTCAACATCTCTACAGATGACTGCTACGCATTTGGAGATAGTAATAACGATATCTCCATGTTTAAAGCTGCTGGCCATGGAATTGCTATGGGAAATGCCTGTGATGAATTAAAAGCAATTGCGGAATATGTTACAGATTCCGTAAATGATGATGGGATTTATCATGCATTTAAACATTATCATTTGATTTAATATAAGGGGGGGTATTGCAAGTTTTTGTTAGTACTTTTGCAATTTAGAAGAAAAGCAGCTAGAAATCTTAAATTTTGATTTCTAACTGCTTTTTCTTTCAATAAATATCAGAGATTACTTTACTATTTAATTTTAATTGTAACCGTCTTGCTCTTTCCGCTTCCATCCACTGCTCTTGCTGTGATCTTCACGGATTTTTTCTTTCCAGCTTTGTATGTTGTTACAGTTCCTTTGGAAGAAACTTTCGCATATTTTGTATTGCTGCTTGACCATTTTAAAGTTCTATTTGCCCCTGAAGATGCGCTTGTTTTTCCTTTCAGATATAACTTCTTACCAGCTTTTACTGATTTAACTCCAGAAATGTAGACTTTCTTTACAATACCTTTCTTGACATAGATCTTATATGATGCTTTCTTACCACTTCCGTCTTTGGCTGTCGCTGTGATCGTTACTGTTTTTCCACCCATTTTCTTCTTCGTTGTAACGACACCGCTGCTGCTGACTGTTGCAACTTTGGTATTGCTTGATTTCCATGTAACACCTTTATTGTATGCGTTGGATGGTGTTACTGTCGCCTTTAATGTTACTTTCTTACCAGTTGCGATCTTGTTAGATGTTGTTGTTGTGATCGTAATCTTGCTGACTTTGATATTTTCTACTGTTACGATGCAGTACATTACATTTCCGTCAGATGTTATTGCCGTAATAATTGCTTTTCCTGCAGCCTTAGCTGTTAATTTACCTGCTGCATCAACTGTTACAACTGCTTCGTTAGAAGATGTCCATTTTACTGTTCCGATTGAAGCTGTTGCATAATCTGGTAAATATGTGATCTTCAACTGTTCTGTCTTGCCTGGATTTAATGTTACAAATGTTTTGTTTAATACAACCGCCTGTGTAGGAATCTTACCTGTTTCATCTGTTGTGTAAACTTTGATCGTTTTTGCTGTTGTTCCAGCTTTTAATGTCAGTGTTGCCATCTGACCTTTTGTTCCGGCTTTGATCTTATCTCCTGTAATAGATACTGCTGTTGTATTTGATGAAGCAATCGTAAATGCTTCAGATGCTGTATCATTTACAAATACACCTTTGGTAAATTCTTTTATTGACAGTTCCTGTCCTTCTTTTAAGTATACCGCATCACTTAAGAATGAAAGTCTTGTTGTTGTGTTTACTGTTGATGGCAGGAATAAGAAGTTTAACTGTGCTTTCAGATCATTTAATGCTGTGAAATCTGTAACGGCTGTTCCTCTTAAATACAATTCTTTTAACTGTTTTAAATTTTTCGCAAAACTAATGTCTGTGATGTTTTTGTTATTTTCAAGATTAATCTTTTCGCAATTGACTGCTTCTGATAATCCTGCTAAATCTGCATTTGTAAGATCTTTGGATTCTAACTCGATAGATTTTACTGCTTTAATCTCATCGCTGTTAATACTTCCATCTTTGTTCGCATCAGCATCTTTTAATGCATTGTATACTGTTATACTTGTCAATGGAACAATTGTCTTTCCATCTGCATCTTGTTGTGCTGCTTTGACTTCAACATCAATAGAGTCCTTATATACTTTTCCATCTCTTGTGATCATAGCTTCTAAAGTTGTTTTTCCCGCAGTTTTTGCTTCAACAACAAATGGAATTGTACCATCTGCTGTTGCTGTACTTGCTTTTGTGACAACATTTAAGATCTTATTATCTTTAGAAGTAACAGATACTACATCGCCTGATTTAACATTCATCACTTTGACTTCTTTGTTAAATGTTCCTACGCTTAGATTTGGAATATTTTTATCAATCTGTGGTGATGTTTCACTTTTTGCTGTAACTGTAACTGGAATTGTTACTGTTGCTATTGGTGTTGTTGTACTTTCAACTTTTAATTTTGTTGCTCCAGCTTCTGCAGTATCAATTGCCTCAAGACTTAATGTTTTATCGCTCTGATCCTGAGTTAATTTTAATTTTGCAACTGTTCCTGTTGCTACATCTTCAGAATATTTAACATCTGTACATCCTTTTAAAATTCCTTTTGGAAGAATTGGATCTGATGTTGTTGTGCCTTTTTCTACTGTAATATTGTTTGTCTTGATCAATGCAATTTTGTCTGCTGTAGAAACAGAAGTTCCTACAAGATTAATCTCTTTTAAATTTGTCATAGATTTTAATGCATCAATTTTCTTAACATTTACATTGTTGCTTAAATCTAATTTTTCACATCCTGTTGCATCTTTCAAATATTCTATATCTGCGTCTGTCAAATTCTTGTTAGAAAGATTGATTTCTTTCTTAGCTGCTAATTCTGCTTTTGTGATCTGTCCGTTTGTTCCACCAAGAGATTCATATAAAGAGTAGGATGTCAATGGAACTACATTGTCATCCGCTTTACCCAGATTAAATTCAAATTCTATTGTTCCTTTGTTAATCTGCTTATTTTCAAATGTTGCTGTTACTTTGACAGTACCATTATCCTTTAATGCGATTGGCATATATTCGATAATGTCTTTTCCTTCAGCATCTTTGACTATTCTTTGTTCAATCTTCAATGCTGATTCATCTGCTGACTTGAGTGTTACTTTGTCAATGTTTGCCGTATCTGTTCCTTGGAATCTGTAATAATGGAAACTTCCAACTTTTACATCTTTTGATTCTGCTGCAAATGTAATATTTATTGTATTTGCAGCACTTCCTTCTGCATCTTGTGTTACTGCTACTTGATCTCCCTGATCTGCTGTCGCTGCCATTACTGTGAATCCATTCATTGGGATCATGGATAAACTGAGTAAGCAAGCTAACATCTTCTTGCGACTCTTGCCATTTAAGTGGCTGAATACTTTCCATCCTTTTTGCATGAAATTCGTCCTCCTTTTCTTCATGTTTGAGTCTGTATATTGCTTTGTTTATTATAACACTTTTTTGATTGGAAATGGATATCTGTTTTACTCGTTTTAATATAACAATTTCAAAAGATCTTTAAAAATAAAGATATTGTAAAAGGATTTCTAATGGCTTTATTGCATCTAAAAGAAAAACAAATAAAGAATATCGAAATCGTCGATCCATTTACAAGCGGATCTAATGAACGAGAAAAGGAAGGAATCCTAGATATCAAACTTACACTAAATGGAACTCGAAAAATCAATATTGAAATGCAAAACACTTATCAAAAAGACTGGGCAGAACGTAGTATCTTCTATAATTACAGGATGTTCACAGATGGCTTCAAAAAAGGACAGACTTATGATGAGCTACCTCCATGTATTCATGTAGGCATACTAGATTTCAATCAGCTGAAAAGTCCTGGATATTATCATAAAATCAGTCTGATGGATGAAGAAACAAACGAATCCTACAGTAGAAAAATCCAATTCCATGTGCTAGAATTAAAGAAACTAAAACAGACAAAAAGCAGAGCAAGGAAACAAGCACTCTACCGCTGGGCAAAACTGATAGCCGCAAATACATGGGAAGAGGTAGAGGCCGAATCAGAAGGTAACAGCTATATGGAAAGGGCAATGAATGATCTGGTAGAAGAAATAACGAAAATTCAACCGATTTTTGATGCTATTACTGAGCATCCTAAAGCCACAAAAGAAGAAATTTATGATCGGATAAAAAAATACTAATTTAATGCAGTCTTTATATTATAAATAGCAGCCAATTTTGACTATTGCTTTGGTTAAAATTGGCTGCCATTTGTTAATGTTCTTTAGCTAAATTCACTATTTAATTTTGATTGTCACAGTTGCTTTCTTTCCACTTCCATCTGTTGCCATTGCCGTGATCTTCACTGATTTCTTCTTACCAGCTTTTAGTGCTTTGACTTTTCCTGATCCGGATACTGTTGCATATTTTGTATTGCTGCTAGTCCATTTCAGTTTCTTGTTGGCTCCTTTGGATGCGGTTACTTTGGCTTTCAGACTTAGTGTCTTTCCTGCTTTGACCGTTTTCTTTCCTGTGATCTTGATCTTCTTAATGGTTCCTTTCATGATCTTGATCTTGAACGTTGCTTTCTTTCCACTTCCGTCTGTTGCATATGCCGTAATCGTAACTGTTTTTCCTGCTGCCTTTTTGTTAAATTTTACGACACCATTTTTATCAACTGTTGCATATTTCTTGTTGCTTGTTGTCCATTTGATAGTTTTATTGCTTGCATTGTTGGAAATATTGGCTGTTAATTTTACTTTCTTTCCTGCGGAAAGTTTGTTGGATGGTGCTGTGACTGTGATCTTAGCAACTTTTTGTGGTGCAGCTGTTGTTGGCTGTGTTGGGGTTGGTTCTTCTGTTGTTGGTTTCGTTGGTTTTGTTGGCTTTGGTTCTTCTGTTGTTGGTGTATCTGGTTTGGATGGATTTCCTGATTTTGCAATAATTTTTACTGGAATCTCTACCTTGTTATTTCCATTTGTAATAATTATTTTTGTTGTATCTCCAACTTTTCCCTTTGCAACCAATACATCTTCAGAATACTCTTCATCTTCTAAATATTCTTCTTCCATTTTCGCAACTTTTTCATCTTCAACTTTTATCGTATCAGAGTATGCTGTTATTCCAGATGGACAAATTGGATCTACTATTTTTGATCCTTCCTCTAAAGTAATCTCATTTGTTTTTATAAAACTAAATCTCTGATTTATAGGTACCCCAGTCCCGTTTAAGTCGAGTTCTATTAATTGATCTTTTATTTCATTTAAAACAGAAATGTCTTTTACTCCTGAATACGCTAAATCTACTTCTTTTAATTTGGGATAATTTTTCAAAAATTCTATATTTGTAATTTCCCCGCATGACGTGCTAAATGATGTGCAATTTACCGCTTTTTCCAAACCTACTAAAGATTCATTTGTCATGTCAGAACTATGTGTATAAATTTTATCTACATCTTTTATTTCATTTTCATCTATTTTATAATCTCTGTTTTTGTCCACATGATTATAATCTTTATCTAATAAACCATAATATTCATTAAATGATGTCAACGGTACTGTTCCATCTTCAATTGGATCAATCTTAACTTTTAATGTATCATAATATGTTTCCCCACTATTATAACAATGAAACTGAATTTTGATTTCTGCATTTCCTGTTTTCTGTGGCTCTAAATATATCATTCCCTTTCTACCATCTTCATCCCATGGATCTCCATCATCTACTATTCTTATTATCGATGTGTCACTTGATATCGCTTCCACCCATGTATCATCATCTACATTCTTGCATTCAATCTTAGGAAAACAAGACATCGTTGTTGTTATTGATTTCTGAGCCAGGCTTGGAGTTGTATCTCCTTTTTTTGTAAAATTAATCTTTATATTTTTAGTTACATCTCCATCTTTAATCTCAATATTCGTGGATTTCCCTTCTATATTATCCGATGCTAAAATATATAATTCCTTACAACTATGATTCCCACTCACAAATCCATAGGAAGCTAGCTTTTCATCTCCAATTGTTATATTCTTCTGATCATTTTCATTTAAAACACCTGCTGGCTCGATAATATTTATCTTCTTTGATGATTCTACTACATTTGCTTCTTTCGTTCTGATATACTGCATTCTTTCTGTTAATGGAATCTTTGTATCTGCTAAATTTAAAAATTCCAACTGATCTTTTACGCTATCTAAAGCTGTTCCTATTGTCGTAATTCCTGTTCCCCTTAACGAAACTTCCTCTAACTTACTCATATTACTTACAAAATCAATATTAGTAAGTTTTGAATCTCCGCCAAAATCCAATTTTTTACATTCAGTTGCATTTTTCAAAAAATTTAATTCATCGTTATCAAAAGCTCTTGATCCACTAATATATGTAAAATCAACTTTAGAAATATTTTTTACTTCACTTTTCTGAATCATTCCATCATTATTCTCATCTACACTTTTATAGTCCTCATTAAATAATGCCTTATATAATCCATAGGACTTTATTGGCACTACATTTGAATCTTCTTGACCTTTTACTGTAAATGTTTCAGGTCCTACGACAATCTTTGTTCCATCTCTCTTTGTGATTGTTGCTGTAACTGTCGTTTCTCCTGCTTTTTGCCCTTCTGGAACATATTCAACAGAATGCGCTTCATATTCTGTTGAATTATCATAGATAGAATTAGCTGTTATTTTCAATATATTTTGATCCGCAACTTTATATGTTACATCACTTATATCATTAATATCAATGTTCTCAAATCGAAACTTTTGAAAATGTCCAATCGTTGTTGTTAATGAATCCTGAGCAAATTTGACACTTGTTTCTTGCGTATCCTCTACCTGTGTCTTCACCTTAGCACTTTTTTGTGTACTCGCAGCTTTTGCCTGCTCCTGTGCTGCAAATACCGCTACCCCATTCGCTGGTATCATTGACAAACTCAGCAAACAAGCAAATAATCTCTTCATGTTCTTTCCACGTACTTTTTTCCGTGGAATCTTAGTCTTCTTCATAAGTAAAACCTCCTTATTAACTTATTATCCCTATTTACAATTACTATACTTTTTTAATTATACTCCTGCATTAATCTTTATTCAATGTATTTGTTCACATTTTATGCACATTTTTCATGCATACAACAACAATAAAAAGACTAGGACAATCAGTTTTGGAAGATGTATATCTATACAATCCAAAACTGACTGTCCTAGTCTTTTGTTCATTAGAGTTTTTATTTAATTATTTTTATATCTAATGCTGTGGCGCTCCATTAGGTTCCAATGTTCCTCCAACCTGTTTCTTCATTCTGAAGCGGTAGAAGATGATCGTTGCTAATGTTGACACAACTAAGATTCCAACAAATACTGCAATATCCTGTCCGATCTGTCCATCCATAGATAGTGTGTGACGGAATGCGTGTACTGTATAGCTGAATGGCATATATTTGTGTAATACTGTGTAGAAGTGTGGTGCCATATCCAATGGATATGTTCCTCCAGCTGCACCTAACTGTACGACCATGAATACTAACATGACGTAACTTCCGACACGGTTTAATAACATTTCACCGAAGCAGATCAATGACATAAATGCCATGGATGCTAAGACGGCCATTCCAAATGTTTTTCCTACGTAATGTGGTTCGAGTCCATTGATTCCCATTAAAACTGCAACCATGATCACTGCCTGCGCAATGGATACTGCTGCCATAACTGTGACTTTGCTTAACCACCACTGAAGTCCACTCTTGACTTCTTCGTTTTTCTCCATTAAAGGATACATTAATGTAAATGCCATACATGCTACGAATAATCCAACGGACATCATATATGGTGCCATTGCGTGACCATTGTTATCAACGTGTGAATATTCTACATTCTTAGCTTTTACTGGTGCTGCAAACATTTTGTTTGTCTTCTTGGTTGCTTTGATGCTGTTAACCTGATCTGCTCCTTTTTGTAAGGAATCTTTTAATGTCTTGCTTCCACTCTGAAGTGTTCCGATTCCATTTCCAAGAGTTGTAGATCCTGCTGCTAACTGACTTGATCCACTTGCGATCTGTCCAGCTCCAGATGCTAACTGTCCGGCTCCACTGTTTAATGTATTGTTGTTAGCAACTAAGGCTGCTGTTCCTGATTTCAGTGTTTTTGTTCCTTTGTAAAGTTTTGCTGTTCCTGACTTAAATGTTGGAAGTTTTGAGCTTACCTGACCAATTCCACTATTCAGCTGAGTTGCTCCGCTATTTAATGCTTTGGAATTGTTTGTTAATGTTGTAAGTCCTGTGTTCAGACTTTCAACTCCTGCTGTGTAGTTGGCAATTCCAATCTTTAATCCGTTTGTGCTGTCGTTGATTCCAGATTCTAAGGTTGTCATTCCTGTCTGTACTTTTGTAGCACCTTCTGATAACTGAGTCAACGCCTGGATCATACCCATTGTATCCTGAGTTGTTCCCTGACGGTCTAATGTTGTTTTTACTTCATTTAAGCCTTCATACAGACCATTCATCATCGCTTTTTCGTATCCAGAAAGTGTCTGGGATGATTCTGCAAGTTGCTTAGATGATTTTGCTAAAGAACTAACATATGCTTTCACTGTTGCAAGTTGCTGTTCACTACTTGCGGACTGTGTTTTTGCTGTTGTTTTTGTATCTGCCGCTTTCTGTGCATTTGTATATGTTTCATCAACATTATTTTCAACATCAGATGCTGCGCTATCTACCTCGTCGATTTCAGCTAATAATGCTTTTTTATCTTCTTCGCTTAATTTATCAAGTACAGATGAATTCTTTAACTCGCTTACTTTGCTGTTTAAATCAGATACACTTGACTTTGCATTTGCTGCACTGCTTGCTACCTTCTTAGCTGTTTCATTGTTTGCTGTCTGTGTTGATGTCTCTGATGCGGTTGATCCAGCAGAAAGCATTTGATTTAATTCATTTAATTTTGTATTAAATGCTTCTAATTGTGTATCAAAATTGCTTCGTTTGCTTATAATTCCATCTTTCTTCGCTTCATTTTCTTTTAACTGAGTTCCAAGTCCATTGGATGTTTCTTTTGTCTGACCCAACAGATTTTTAAGGCCTGCTGATAATGTTCCAGTTCCATCTTTTAAATCCTTACTTCCACTGGATAATTTCTCAACACCTGCATTTAATGCTTTATTATTCGCTGCAAGCTGTTTGCTTCCAGCCTGTGCTGTGCTGACTCCGTTTGTGTACTGGGAGATTCCTAATTTTAAGGATTTAGAACCATTGGATAACTGAGTTGCTCCTGTCTGCAGGGCTGCGACTCCATTTTTCAATGTCTTTGTTCCTGATTTTAAAGATTTTGCTCCACTGTCAACTTTGGCTACACCTGCTGTATATGTTTTTAGTCCTACGGAAAGTGATTTTGCTCCATTCTGAAATGTTAATGTGCTAGATGCTAATTTCTTTAAATTCTGTTCGATCGTATCATTTCCAGCTTTCAGCTTCTTCGCTCCGCTTTCGATCTTTTTGGATCCATCTGCTGCTTTCTGGAAACCGCTTCCGGCTGTCTTGATCTGATCAAATACGGTCTTTACATAAGTTTCTGTTACTTTTTCTCTGACTGACTTCTCAATCTTCGCTATGGCACTGTCATCCATCTTGGATGCTACATAGTTCGTACCTGGGTTTGTCTTGTATGTCAGTTTCATCTGTTTTGGATTCTTATCCATTAATGTTGTTGCATTCTTTGAGAAATTTTCTGGAATGGAAATGATCATATAATATTCTCCACTCTTCAATCCTTCCTCTGCTTTCTTGTCACTTACAAAATGAAAATCCAGTGATCCTGAATCTTTCAGATTCTTTACCAGATCATCTCCTACTTGTAATGTTTTTCCCTCGTAATTTACCTTCTTATCGTGATTGACTACCGCTACTGGTAATTGATCTGCATCTCCGTATGGATCCCACATGGAACCAAGGAATACAGATGTATAAATTGCAGGAATCGTAATGATCGCGATCAAAATGATAATCATCCAGGGGTTCTTTGAAATTTTCTGCCATTCTCGTTTTAACATGATCACAGCTGCTCCTTCCTTGCATTTTTATTACTTATATAGAGGTCATACCTCTTTGAATCATTGGTTATTATATGCACTTCCTTGATAAAAGTCAATAATTTATTGAACATTGGTCATTTTTTTATTTCATACATCTCGTTTCCTCTTTTATAGAAAAAAGCTTTCATTTACCTTTCTTTTTGGTAAATGAAAACTTTTCTTAATTACTGAAATTTCTTCTTTTTACTTATGATAAATAATATGATCAAACTAAATAACGACACAACTGCACCGATCTTAAGGTCTGGGGTTTCATATTTTAATGTAATATGATGATCTCCTTTGTTTAAATAGATTCCTTCAAACATTCCATTGACCTGCTCACTCTTCACTTGCTTTCCATTGTCATATGCTTTCCAACCTTTGTGATATGTGATTGGTATGCAAAGTATCTCATTTTGATATGCCGTGATGTCTCCTGAAAAATGATTTCCCCCATCATATGAAATATTGGTCAGATGATCTGCTTTTTTTCTCTTTTGAATCTGTTTTATCTCTGTCTGTTGATCCACTGTAAGAATCGAAATCCGATCAATATAATAATCACTTTTCAACTTAAATTTTAATGTCAATGTATCTTCCCGATCTTTCACTGCATCTCTGCTCATCTTGACCAAATAATCTCTTTTCCCAATATCGTAACTGGAATTCTTCTCTGCATTAAATAAATGAACCTGTTTACCTCCATAAAGAAGCTGGAAGTTACTTTTGTTCATCCCAACTCCTAATACATGTCTACTGCTTTTTCCATCCAATGCTTCTGTACTGACTCCTTGCAGATAAATATAAGAATTCGCCTTGATATATTGTTTGGGAATCTTAATTTGAATAATTTTTTCCTTTTCTTTTTTATTATGAATGCGATAATTTTCTCCAACAACATGACTTGTTACGTTCTCTGGGATTGTCATCTTCTTTAGTTTATCCGCACTCTTGCTGTCGTCTTCCAGAATCGCACTTTGAAGTAATGCTTGTTCTTTCTGTGCTGGGTTCAGAGTTTTATATGTTTGTGATGACAAATATCCATCATAAGTATATCCAAATGGAAATACATTTTTATTTTCATACAACTGCATCCCATCTTTTGATCTTAACAACTGATAATCTGATAATAATTTAGCTCCTGTTTCTTTGGTGCAGATTACATAACGAACTCCATATAAATCCATGAGGCCTTGTCTCATGTCAAGTTTGCGGAATTTGAACTTATACTGATAGGATTTTAATCCGAATTCCTGCATAGTTTCTGAGACATTCTTATCTGTCACACTATAATAATTCGTAATTCCCGGAATATGCGCATTTAAACTCCAGTTCGTTATCTTGTTATCCAGAGATTCTGCACGATACACACCATTTTGTATCTTATATTTATCTGGCTGTATCAGCCGCATTTCCTTTCCACACAACATCTCATATGCCTGCCCGGATTTTACATAATTTGAGATTGTTTCTCCATATTTTGGAGAATACTGTACATATGAAGCAGTTCCTGCTGTTAAGATCAATACTGCATACAAAATGAAATGTTTATATTTCTCCTGTCCAAACATTTTACACTCATTGAGTACAAACAATGCAAGTACTGTAGCTACAAGTATTGCCAATTCATATTTCCCTTTTACCATATTATCGCCTAAGAAAAGGGCAAATACTATGTAAAAAACGGCTCCTGCAAGAATTCCTGTTTTCTGGATCCTCGTCAGTACAAATAGATCTGGATAGATTTCTGTGACTGTCATTCCAACAATCAATGCCAGTATAAATGTCCATCGATTCATCGGATAAGAAAATCCATGCAAAATATAGGCGAACACTGGTGATAACAGACTGACAATGCCAAGTACCACTGCTACCTTGTATGAAAACCGCTTTTTATTCCTTTTCAGGAACAGTGCAATAATTGCACAATATCCTAAAGCTGCATAGTTTAGGTTTGTTCCTTTATAAATCTTCTGGAAACCTGCAAACTGCAAGAATATTTGTTTGTAATATGATTTCTTATATAAGAAAATACTGAAATAATTTACATCCGAAGTAGTTCGCGCATTTCCTAAAAATGCGATTAATACAGGCAGTAAGATTACTGCGGAAAGACCAATTCCAAGCAGATACCACCCGCTAAATCTTCCAAGAGTTCTGAAAAATCCTGCTTCTTTATATTCTAGAAATCTGATCAATGCGTAAACCACTGCTGCAACTGTCAGCATATAGAAAAAATAGAAATTACTAATCGCTGCGACCGTTACCATAAGTATAAATAAATATGGTTTTTCTTTTCTGTAAATCTTCTCGACTCCCATCAATAATAATGGAAGATAGATCATTGGATTTAGGAAAAACGGATGACGTATCGCAAATGAAAAAAATGTTCCGCTAAAAATATACACAATACTTCCTGCTAAGATTCCATTTCCATCTTTTTTCAGATAATGTCCAAATGCGATAAATGCTACTCCCGCCAGATACAGACGAAATACAAGCATAAAGTTATACAATAATTCTATATTTGACTTATTGGAAAATACATAAATCAGATTGAGTGGATCACCGATCGCATAATAATTTAATGTTCCTAGAATGTCTGCTCCAAATCCAATGCTCATATCCCACATTGGAAATCTGAAATGTCCGTGGATGATATTAGAAAAGAAATTGCGGATATATTCTCCCCAGTACATCAGCGCGTTGATGTGTTGGGATAATCCATCCTGTCCCTTTGCTCCCCATATGAATGTCACTCCATTTTTGTAGAATGGATAAAATACAATCAGACTTATAATTGCAAATAAGATCGTATATCTTGCCATAAGCTGTTTCTTTGTAGTTAATTTCATTTAAACGATTCCTCTTTCATTATTATTAATGACTTTCCTTTTCAATATAAATCGGTCGATGTTTTGTTTCCAGATATGTCTTAGACAGATACATACCAACAACTCCCATTCCTAACAATTGAATACCACTTAAAAAACTGATAATACATACTAATGACGGCCATCCAGCAACGGGATCTCCAAATACTGCAGCTCTCACGATTACAAATACCAGAAATAAAAATGCAATAATGCATACAAACACACCCATCAATGATACTGCCACCAATGGTGCTGTTGAAAATGCCATAATTCCTTCACAAGCATAACGAAACAACTTCCAAAAAGACCACTTCGTCTCCCCCGCGACACGTTCTACATTCTTATATTCCAACCATTTTGTCTCAAATCCTACCCATCCAAAGATTCCTTTTGTAAAACGGTTATATTCTGGCATTGTCAAAATAGCATCTACCATCTTTCGTTTCATCATACGAAAATCCCTTGCTCCATCTACTATATTTGAATCCGAAATCTTATTGATGAGTTTATAAAATTGCCTTGCAAAAAAAGAACGAATAACAGGTTCTCCTTCTCTTGTCACTCTTCTTGTTGCCACACTATCATAGTTTTCTTCTTCAATACATCGAATCATCTTTGGAATTAAATATGGTGGATCTTGAAGATCTACATCCATGGTAATAACATAATCACCTTTTGCACGTTCTAACCCTGCATATAAAGCAGCTTCTTTTCCAAAATTTCTGGAAAATGAAATATAATGTATTTTAGGATCCTGCTCACTCAATTTTCTCATAATCTCTAATGTACCATCTTTACTTCCATCATCCACAAAAATAATTTCAAATTCAATGTTTTCTTCTTGCTTCATAACTTTCTGCATTTCATCGTAATAGATTGGTATAACTTTTTCTTCATTAAAACATGGAACAATACAACTACATAGTTTGTTCATCTCCACTTATATACCCCCCCCATTTATTTTTTGCTCTTATAACTTAATTGTTTATCAGTATATCATTATTTTTATCTTTTGTCTTTATTTATTTTTCTTCTGTTCATTTCATCCTCATTCTGTTATGATAAAAGTGCTTTTTTTATTTGAATTTTAATGGAAACGAGGAATTTTATTACATATGATACAAGATATTTATCCACATAAACTAAACAATCAATATCATCCAGATCAAAAACCAGATGCTGACAGCATTATTTTATATTTTACACAGGAAGGTCTTCTTCATCGTTTATTAAAGAAAGAAGACTTAGAAGAAATGGGGCAGGAAAATCTATTTTCTCTGGATGAAATGATCTATACCGGTGATGGTAAGAAACTTGCAAGACCAACTCTTTTAAATGAGGAACATCTATTTTTATCATTCCCTAGATTGAGTGATTTTGTGAATGATACTCATGTTACAGAAGAAACTCTTACATATCTTTTCTCTGTGGATGATGACAACTACTTCTTATTAAGTGAAGCTCCGGAAGAAATTCCTGAAGATTATGAATTCAATACCGTACGTGAGCTTCGCAATTTACAGATTGGTCCAAAATACCGCACGTTTGCGGCGATCACTGGTTTACATCTTTATAACTGGTACCGCACAAACCGTTTCTGTGGATGCTGTGGACACAAGACCGTTCATTCTTCCACAGAACGTGCTTTAAAATGCCCATCTTGCGGTCACTTGATCTATCCAAGAATCGTGCCTGCTGTGATCGTTGGTGTTAAAAATGGTGATAAGATCCTGCTTACAAAATACCGCAAAGGATTCACTCCTTTTGCATTAATTGCTGGATTTACAGAGATTGGTGAGACTTTGGAAGAGACTGTTGCACGAGAGGTCATGGAAGAAGCTGGTATTCGTGTGAAGAATATTCAATATTATAAATCTCAGCCTTGGGGTGTTGTGGATGATCTGCTGGCTGGTTTTTATTGTGAGGTAGATGGAGATACAGAGATTCATATGGATGCTTCGGAATTGAAACTTGCTGAGTGGAAATCTCGTGATGAAATTGAATTGCAACCGAATGATTTTAGTTTGACGAATGAGATGATGCGGGCGTTTAAAGAAGGAAAGTTCTGATTTGTAGTTTGAAGACGGAAATTATTGGTGGAATATTATAAAAAGAGATCATGTGTCTGCAACCCACTTGCGTTCGGACTCCCACGTAGCTGTACTAAGCTCCTGAATGGTCTAACGACCATCCACTCGCTAAGTGCAGACGTGTCCGTACGGTTGCCGACATATGATCTCTTTTTATAATATTCAAATAATTTACGTCATTCAAACCACTATACAGTGTGTATGTCATACGGTACTGGTTAATAATTTTTGTATTTATTAACCAAAGGTAAAAGGATGTCTCTTTTTCATTTAATAAAAATATTTATTTTGCTGTAGCAGTTTCTTTATGCCCACTCTTTATCTTATCATACTGTGCAAACATACCTGCAAGTAATGTTCCAGAGATTGAATGCCATACACAAGATACTGCACAGATAATTGCTGATTCTGGTGTTGATGCGAACTGGGCTGTTGTTGTTGCAAGGTTTGTTGCTAATCCAGCATTCTGCATTCCAACTTCGATAGAAATTGTTCGTTTCTTTGCTGTGTTCATTCCAGTAAGTTTTCCCGCACAATATCCAAGGAAATATCCGAAACCGTTGTGTAAAAGTACTGCAACAAAGATCACGATTCCAGACTGGAAGAATTTTGATCCCTGTGATGAGATAACTCCACCAACAACACATGCAAGTCCAAGAACTGCCACACCCGGCATGACTTTCTGAACTTCTTTGAATGCTTCATTTTTTCCTAATGCGTAGTTTAATGCAAACCCGATCGCTACTGGTACGATAACCGTTTCTATGATAGATACAAACATTGGTAATCCATGAATTGTGATCTTGGCTCCGCTTGCCAGAAAGGATACCATCAGTGGTGTCATCACTGGAGAGAGGATTGTAGATACAGTTGTCATTCCAACAGAAAATGCAACATCTCCACCGCAAAGATAGGACATAATGTTTGATGATACTCCTCCAGGACAGCATCCTACAAGAATCAGTCCAAGAGCGATTCCATCTGGCAGATTCAGTAATTTTGTAATTGCAAATGCCAGGAATGGCATGATCAGATACTGAGCGATTGCACCAATACAGATATCAAATGGTCTTTGTGCAAGAATTTTGAAATCTTCTGTTGTCAGTGTCAATCCCATACTGAACATGATGACACCAATAATGATAGACTGACTCGTGAATTTATTTGCTACTGGATCCGTGAATAATTGAAAATTCACCCACCCCATCAACGATGGCAGGAAAAATGTAATGACTGCGATCGCGATGACAACGATAGATGTGTAGTCTGATAAAAATTTGCTTAGTTTTTGTAGTTGTTTCATATTATGTTACCTCCTGATATTCCTCACCGCCCTTCGCTATAAATCAAGAAAGAATCCTGCTCAGAGGACTTTTTATTTCATCGAAATTTTCTATGCAATAAAAAAGCCCCTTCTCAGAAAAATCCTGAAAAGGGACGAACTAATCCGCGTTACCACCCAATTTCTGCAATAAAATTACAGCTCTTAACGTACTATCATACGCTTTCCTTATAACGGAGGATTCCGGCGAGACTTACTGGTTCAAAATATTAATGTCAAGTAATGTTCAGTCCGCATCTTAGAGATGATATCTGTTCATGAAAATGTATCTGCTCACACCAACCGCAGACTCTCTGAAACACTTGATTCAAAAACAGCATTGTTCTCTTCAACGAATTTCGGTGAAGTTTATTTATTTAAAATATATTATAGTCCTTTGAGATAATTTGTCAAGTTTTAGTTTGAAGACGGAAATTATTGGTGGAATATTATAAAAATGGTTATATGTCTGCGACGCGCTC
>OGZW01001267.1_pt1 | contig 20592 bp, 14 predicted proteins | sample 1577001 | NCBI WGS metagenome assembly OGZW01 (sample SAMEA3541519, study PRJEB24748) | human gut metagenome | biome: human gut; feature: human-associated habitat; material: faeces | place: China | collected 2012 | reverse complement strand
CATCGAGACATGTGTATCGCATGCTCCGGGAGTTCGTGGATTTTGCCAATGTATTTAACTAACTCTCAATTTACTTAAAGTACTGTACACCGGATTCAAAGATCTTCATATCCTGCTCGCCATAGATGTTCATGGCCACAGCGGTATCTCTTCTCTCGGAATGTGCCATCTTACCGAAGCATCTGCCGTCGGGAGAGGTGATACCCTCGATCGCACAGTAAGATCCGTTGATGTTGTACTCCTCATCCATGGATACATTACCGTTCTGGTCAGCGTACTGGGTAGCAACCTGTCCGTTTGCAAAGAGCTTGTCGATCCATTCCTTCGGTGCTACGAAACGACCCTCACCATGGGATGCGGGGTTACAGTAGGTAGCACCCAGCGTAGCGCCCTGTAACCAGGGAGACTTGTTGGATACAACCTTGGTGTATACCATCTTGGAGATGTGACGGTTGATGGTATTGAAGGTCAGGGTAGGTGAATCCTCCTTCTGACCGGTGATTTCGCCGTAAGGAACCAGTCCCAGCTTGATCAGAGCCTGAAATCCGTTACAGATACCCAGTGCCAGTCCGTCTCTCTCATTTAACAGCTTCATGACCGCTTCCTTCAGCTTCTCATTCTGGAATGCTGTTGCAAAAAACTTCGCGCTGCCGTCAGGCTCATCACCTGCGGAAAAGCCGCCGGGGAACATGATGATCTGTGCCTGTTCAATGGACTTCTCGAATTCCTCTACGGATTCGCGGATATCCTCTGCGGTCATGTTACGGAACACTCTTGTCTCCACATGGGCTCCGGCACGTTCAAATGCCTTGGTGCTGTCGTATTCACAGTTGGTTCCGGGGAATACCGGAATGAATACGGTAGGCTTTGCGATCTTGTGCTTACATACATAAATACTGTCTGCCTTGTAAACATTGCTTGCCACTGCCTCGGTACCCTTCACTGCCTTGGTGGGGAATACCTTCTCCAGCTTGGAAGTCCAGGAAACAAGTGCCTCTTCCATGGTGATCTTCACATCACCATATACGAATACAGGCTCCTCGGTCACGGTACCGATCACGGTGTAATCCAGTTCCTTCTCTTCCAGTGCAGCCATCTTGTCTGCGGGGATCTCTGCCAGAATATCGCCCAGTCCGTTGTCAAACAGGTCGTCTGTGGTTACCTCATCGTCGATCTTCACACCCAGCTTGTTACCGAAGGCCATCTTTGCTACAGCTGCTGCCACACCCTTGGAATCCAGAGCATAAGCGGATACGATCGTACCATTTTCGGTCAGTTCGTGGATCTTGCCATATAATTCTGCCACATTCTCATACATCGGAATGTCGAAATCGTCTTTATTAATAGAGAAACGTACCAGCTTATTGCCGGGGGTCTTCAGTTCCGGAGTAATAATATCGCCATATTTTGCCACGTCCACTGCAAAAGATACCAGTGTGGGAGGTACATCAATATCATTGAAAGTACCGGACATACTGTCCTTACCACCGATGGAGGGCAGCCCGAACCCGATCTGTGCATCGTAGGCGCCTAACAGTGCTGCGAAAGGCTGGCTCCAACGCTCAGGATCGCTGGTCATTCTGCGGAAGTACTCCTGGAAGGTAAAGCGGATCTTGCTGAAATCACCGCCGGAAGCCACGATTTTCGCCATGGACTCTGTCACTGCATAGACAGCTCCGTGGTAAGGACTCCAGGAGGACAGATACGGATCGAAGCCGTAACTCATCATGGTCACGGTATCGGTCTTACCTTCCAGTACAGGCAGTTTGGCTACCATGGTCTGGGTCTCAGTCAGCTGATATTTTCCACCGTAGGGCATCAATACACTGCCGGCACCAATGGAGGAGTCGAACATCTCTACCAGCCCCTTCTGGGAACATACATTGAGGTCATTTAACAGTGCCACCCAGGCACCCTTCACATCGCCCTCTTCCAGTTTCTCACCTACAGCGGGAACCGCCCATTTATCAAAATAATTCTCTTCTTCGGAAGGAATATCTACTTTTACTTTGGTCTCCTGATGGGCACCGTTGGTATCCAGGAAAGCTCTCTTCAGATCCACGATGGGCTTGCCTCTCCAGTTCAGTACCAGTCTGGGTTCCTCAGTAACAACTGCTACGGGAACAGCCTCCAGGTTCTCTTCCTTTGCATAGCCCAGAAAAGTATCTACATCCTTAGGATCTACTACCACTGCCATACGCTCCTGAGACTCGGAGATTGCCAGTTCCGTGCCATCCAGTCCGGCATATTTCTTGGGTACCTTGTCCAGATCTACGGTCAGACCGTCTGCCAGCTCACCGATGGCAACGGAGACACCGCCGGCACCAAAGTCGTTACATTTTTTGATCAGACGGCTGACTTCCTCACGACGGAACAGTCTCTGGATCTTACGCTCGGTCGGTGCATTACCCTTCTGTACCTCAGCACCACAGGTCTCGATGGAAGTATCGGTATGTACCTTGGAGGATCCGGTCGCACCGCCGCAGCCGTCACGTCCAGTACGTCCGCCTAACAGGATGATGATATCGCCGGGATCAGAGGTCTCACGGATAACATTCCTGCGGGGAGCTGCGCCCATAACGGCACCGATCTCCATACGCTTTGCCACATAAGAAGGATGATAGATCTCTTTTACAAAGCCGGTAGCCAGACCGATCTGGTTACCATAAGAGGAATAGCCACTGGCTGCGCCTCTTACCAGCTTCTTCTGGGAGAGCTTGCCGTGCAAAGTCTCGGATACAGGAACGGTAGGATCCGCAGCACCGGTGACACGCATTGCCTGATATACATAGCCACGGCCGGACAGGGGATCACGGATGGCACCGCCCAGACAGGTGGCAGCACCACCGAAAGGCTCGATCTCTGTAGGATGGTTGTGGGTCTCGTTTTTGAAAAATACCAGCCACTCCTCAGTCTCTCTATGGTCACCGTAATCCATCTCCACGGGAACCACTACGGAGCAGGCATTGATCTCATCGGATTCTTCCATGTCATCCAGTTTGCCGTCTTTTTTCAGCTTTCTCATGGCCATCAGTGCCAGATCCATCAGGCAGACGAACTTGTCCTCTCTGCCTTTGAAGATCTCTTCTCTGGTATCCAGATAGCTCTGGTAAGTGGTCTCTAAGGGAGAACGATAATAACCCTCACCGAATTCCACATCGGTCAGCTCGGTGGAAAAAGTGGTGTGACGGCAGTGATCGGACCAATAGGTATCCAGTACACGGATCTCCGTCATAGAAGGATCTCTCTTCTCATCATCATGGAAATATTTCTGGATATGCAGGAAATCTTTGAAGGTCATGGCAAGTCCCAGAGATTCATACAGAGCTTTTAAACTGCTCTCGTCCATATCTCTGAAGCCGTCAAAAACAGCAACATCAGCGGGATCATCATACACCGTGATCAGAGTATCCGGCTTCTCCATGCCGGTCTCTCTGGAATCTACAGGGTTGATACAGTAAGATTTGATCTTGGAAAATTCTTCGTCGGACACCTGTCCTTCGATCATATAAGTCACAGCGGTACGGATCACAGGTTCTTCGTCCTCTTTTAAGAACTTCACACACTGCACTGCGGAATCCGCTCTCTGATCGAACTGTCCGGGAAGGAACTCTACGGAAAATACTTTTGCATCCGCAGGAATCTCGATGGTCTCTTCATACAGATCATCTACGGGAGGCTCGGAAAATACAGTCTTGCAGGCTCTTGCAAACACCTCATCCGAAATATTCTCCACATCATAGCGGATAAACTCACGAACCTTTGCCACATCGATACCCAGATAATTTTTCAGTTCGTCGTGCAGCTCTTTTGCCTTGACGGCATAAGGTTCCTTTTTCTCTACATAGATACGTCTTACGTTGCTCATGTCTCTCCTCCGAAATTTTATACTATGCGACACTATTCAGAACCCCATTCGCAAAACCACATCTTGCGATGCTTACTTTTTGCTCATGTGGTTATCTCACCATATAAATATCATCAGATGCCCTTACAATGCGAGCCTTTGACGTACATATGATTATATTTACATGGTTCTGAATAGTATCATACAACATACTATATTTTCCCACAATAGCAGAAAACAACAAATTTAGATAGATTTTACCTGCCTTTTTGAACGGTTCGTCATTCATGCAGTCTGTGGATCAGCCGGTAAGCGATGTCCTTCTCGCAGATCAGGGCCTCCGTGTGGGCGAAAAATACGATGCCGTCCGTGGGGGCCAGAATCTTCTCCCTCACCGTTCCATCGTAAGGGTCTATAATTTCTGCCATCTCATTTCCATAGCGCACATCGTCTCCCGCATGTACTTTTCCCCGGAAAATTCCCGCCCGGTTCGCAGGTACATCACTCAGATCCTTTTCATATATAACATGACTGATATAGCCGGAATGACTCTCGTACCGGATCAGCCCCATACGTTTCAGGAAACGTAAGACCGCTGCCACCGCCTGTCTTGCACTCACCTCATCGATCTGGGTATTCTGATTCGTGTATACCGAAAAGGCGGCCGTCATCTCATCCTGCCAGTTATAATTCAGTGTCTTGGTATCGATGGGTACCGGCTTGCGCACCACCACATAAGGAAGTCCGAACAGATTCGCCAACGACGTATTCTGATAGCCTGTCTCCATCATACGCACATGGGGCACGAATTCTCCCGGTCTGTAAAAGGACGTAAACTGGATCCCATAAACGTAATCCCGGATCTCCGTAAGCAACGCATTGGTCAGACGGTCCGCCGGCTCCCCGTAATCATTTCCCGGAAAACTCCGATTGATATCCGCTTCCTTGACACCGAAAAAGCGGCGGCTGATATTCACGGAATAGGCATTGATGGTAGGAATCACCAGAATCTGTTTGCCGGCACTGATACAGCCGTTGTTTTCCAGTTCCCGCAGTGTCTTCACCAGTTGGGAACAGATATACATCTGCTGGATCTCATTACCTCTGGCTGCGCCCACGATGCAAGCAGACTTCTCGCCCTTGCCGAACTGAAAGCCCTTGATGCGCATATCTTCTCTGTAGGTCGAATGTATGGTATAAATATCTCTCTCAAACATAATCTTTTCACTCCGTCAGGATCCGCGCCAGCAGATCTCCTTCATAGACCACCGGATAAGCTCTCAGGGTAAACAACAGCCCGCCTTTTGCGGTACGGATCTGCTGCTTCACCGTCCCTTCAAATGGATCCACCACTTTCCCGATCAGATCTCCTTTTTTCACATAGTGGTTGTGCTCGATCAGTGGCAGGAACACACCGTCTGACTTGCTGCGGATAAACTCCACCTCACCGTCACTGGATATCGCAGGCTCCTGCACCTTTGGCTCCGGGCCTGTCCAGATCCCCATTTCACTCATGATGTGGAAAATACCGTCCACGATCTGATTACCGAAGGATCTGTGGATGTCATGCCCCTGTCCCATCTCCAGCACCAGTGTGGGAACTCCCAGCAGATTCATGGAATGGGCCAGCGTCGATTCATGCACCGTGGCAGTGGCATTCATCCAGATCATGTCGGCATTGGTCATTTTCGCATAGGGAAGCAGTGCCTCCGCAAAATCTTCACTGAGTCGTACCTGTGGGATCTCACGCACAAAAATATCACTGGCGTGCAGATCGATACAAATATCGGATCCGATCAGGGAATCCACCACAGTTGCCGTGATCCGCTCCATCATATCCCCCGATGCGTCTCCCGGAAACATACGGTTCATATCCATATCCAGTCTCGGCACCGTCCGGCTGGCCATGTCGATTCCCAGCGGATTCAATGCCGGATAGATATCTACGATTCCTTTCAAATACTCCGGATGCTCTTTTACTCTTCGCGCCGTCTCATAACAGATGTACTGTCCCTCCAGTTCATCCCCGTGGATGCCGGACACCAGACTGATTCTGGATAAATTCCGTTCTTCTCCCTCCGGACGGATCCGGTTCCTGCGGATTGCCAGATGTCCTCCCGCCGGAAGTTCCATGCTGATGATCGTTTCTGTCATACTTACCTTTTCCCTCTCTTTATCTCTTTGCAGCTTTTCTACACAGAAAATGCTTCAGGAAACTTTCCCTGAAGCATCATCACCCGTTGTCATATTAATCTTCTACACCCAATCCGCGCAACAGATACAGGATCTCACGATCCACCGCTTCCGCCGTCACGCCGATGGTCTGGGCCGAAATCTTCAGTCCTTCCAGCACAAACATAATATTTCTCGCAGTTCCCTCACAGTCCTCGCAGATAAACTCTCCGTTATCCACACCTGCCTCGATCAGTTTTTCAATGATCTTCACTGCGGAATCAAACTGCTTTTTTAAAATATTGTCTCTCTTGGGCAGTTCGTTTTCAAAATAGAATTCATAGGTAGCCTGCGTCAGTGTATTCTTCTTGCGCAGAAGCTCTTTCTTCTGCTCCTTTAAAAACAGAAGCAGGATATCCGCTGCGGTAGCATCCTCCGTAATACTGTCGGAAAATACGTCATCCGCCTCCTCACTCTCCATGCGCAACACTTCCATGAAGATCTGACTGGTATTCTCAAAATATAAATAGAGTCCGCCACGGCTGATGTCGCAGGCCTCTACAATATCCTTCATCGTTACTTTTTTGAAGCCCTTCTCCACAAATACTTCTCTGGCTTTCTCTACGATATATCGCTTTTTCTGTACTGATTTTTCTCCCATGGATCTATCCTGCCTTTCCCCACTCAAAGCTTTCCGTTCGCCGGTGTCTTATCCCAGAATTCAATGATCTCCTGCATCTGTTTCAGTACCAGATAAAAGATCCGCTCCGATACCGCCTCGCTCCACAGATTTCCCTTTGTTCTGCCGCCTAAGACATATTTTGACAGGATTCCTCTGAGGATATCCCATTCCTTCCATCCTGCTTTCTGAATAATATCCCGCTCCTCCTGATGAGTGCGGATCCGGTGTCTTGTGTATACATAGGCATAGTTGCGATCCATCAGGGGACTTTTCGTCGCTTCCCTGACGAAATTCAGGAGAGTCCCGTCATATACCGGAAAAGACACGGAATTCACTCCGATATCCTGTCCGCTGTAGATAGAGCTGGCTCTCTTGCCGGCGCTCTGCTCCAGCCAGGGCAGGTAGGGAAGTAACGGCCTCACTGCCTGCTTATATGATTCCAGCAACTGCTCTCTGTATTCACTGCTCTGTTCCATAACCCCAATATACCTTTCCATGTACCGTTTTCTACCGAAAACATCGCTTTTTTCGTCTGTCAATGTAAAAGTGACACATATGTAGTTTTATTTTATCACATTTCTATCAAAAGTACAGTAGAAAATTGTTGGTATTATGGTGTATAATGTGTATTAAATATTTGTATGATAAGACGAGGTATTGGAATGGCTGGAATCGTATTGGAGAAGGGGAAAACTATATATAGCTATGGGCAGCCCATGACTGCATTGCATCTGATTACCAACGGTAAAGTAGATGTATCATATCCCGGCGGCTCTTATACTCTGGGAAAGGGGGACGTGATCAGTATCTGTGAGATCTGCTCCGAGATCCATCTGCTGGGCTATACCACGTTGGAGGATACAACGATCCTGACGTATCCCCTGACCAGTCTGGATTCCCTGAATGATATTCTACAGAAGCACCCGGACGTAGCACGTCTGTTCTGTCTGTCCTGTTTCCGTCAGATCAATATTCTGCTGAACCGCAGTTCCATTTCGGAATTGAACTGCAGTGAGCTGTATCGTACTCTGACAGATGATATTGCCACCTACAATACACTGTGTAGCCGTTACCGTCTGCAAGCGAGATCCCTGGAACATTTCGATGAGCTGAATGCTTTTCTTGGGGATGATTCACCGGACATCTGGCTGAACGGCTATTACATGGGCTTAAGCAGGATCCTGGCTTCGGACAATTACCGGATCCTGGTACAGGAGTCGGATCTGTCCCTTGGTATGCTGCGTAAGGGAAGTCTGGACTTCCGCCGTACTTACCAGAGCCTGGAGGAACAGTTCCACTATCTGCAGCAGGTCGGTTCCTTCTATTTCCGGGAATCCGGCAACGATCTTTTTGATTTTTATACTTCTTTGTTCTATAAACTGGGACAGGATAATGAAGACAGCAAGGCGGTCTACGACCGCATTCATCGTATGCTTTCTAAGGCCGGCGATCTGTCCTTCATCGATCAGGAACTGTTTGCCTCCAGATCCCAGACCTTCCAGAGCAGCCTGAATCTCATGGAATCCAAGGATTCCGCTGAGGCAGGTTCTTCCGGAGATTCCGAGATCCTTGGCAAGCTTGCCGGATCGCTGAACACTATTCTGGATTACGCCGGTTCGGATCTGGATACCGTGACCAGCTTCCGTCAGCATGTCCACGCTTACAAGCTGCTGTCCGACCGGGCTTCCCAGGATCAGGATGTCGCTCTTTTACGCAGACAGCTGACCGAAGAATTTTATCTGCTCTACTCCCTCCTGTTCACCCAGACGCTGGAACAGCCGAACATTCCCATGCCGGTCAAAATGTTTCTGTATTTCGGTTATGTGGATGAGGAGCTGGCCGGTCTGAAAAATGCAGTCACCCTGTACCGCATGGCAGAAGCCATGTCGGATCACAGCGATATCGGTGTCTATACCTTTTATGACTGGCTGATGGCCATCTTCCGCGGGAAGAAATCTCCCAGCCGGAACGAATTTGACCAGGATTATTCCGATTATATTCACAAACAAAAGGTCGGTGGCAATATTACGGATGCAGAGCTCAAGGCATTGGAGAACAATCCCATGGCCAAGGTCAATTACGAGCTCCGGAATATGTTCCCTCAGGTCAACAAGATCACCTTCGGACGGATCACTACTTTCTGTCCGCTGTTCTGCGCAGATGATGTGCTGAAGGATCTGGAAAGCTCCTATGTCACCGTTTCCCGTGTCTCCCAGATTCTCGAGGAGATCCGCCGGGTAGATTACACGGCATTCTATAGAGAAAGTCTGGATATGGAGCACATAGATGTCATGGGTAAGGAGACAATTCATCTGGAATATCTGCCGGACATCATCCTGATGCCCAACGTCGGTATCCGCGGTGTCATGTGGCAGGAAATTGAGGGCAAGCGCCGTAACAGCCCCGGTCGTATGGTCTTCTCCATTTTCCATCTGGAGGATCTGAAGACGACCTTCACCCACCTGACCGGTGAATTCCGTTGGGAGCTGTGCAAGAGAGTCCAGGGTAACCGCTGGAACGATGTCTCCATCAGTTCCCTGACCAGTGAATATTTCGATTATATCCAGTTCTACCGCAAGAACCATGATCTGAGTACAGAGGCCAAGGAAAAGGTAAAATCCAGCCTGCAGCGTGCCAAGAACAGTTTCAAGGAAATGTTCGTAAGGGATTATATGATCTGGGTGCTCTTCGAAGGTGCCGGATCCCCGAGACTGAACAAAGTAGCCCGTCAGATCATGTTCACCTACTGCCCGTTCCCGGAGGATATTTGCAATACGCTGGCTCAGAACCCGTTGTATGCCGATCTTCTGGATCGCCGTAAGATCAAGATAGCCCAAGGCTTACATCATCTGGATGTTCTGACCCGAAAGCTGCAAAACGGTAATATTCCGGTTCCCGAGACCGTGGCACAGGAACGCTATTATTTAAGTGGCAGCAAAAAAGCATAGCACATACATATAGCAAAAAGATTCACTCTCCACCCGGGGAATGAATCTTTTTGTTATGTTGTCTTATTTGCTTTCAGATACCTTATGCGTTTGCCAGCTGTATACCAAGTTCTCTGCACTCTGACAGGCCATCCTCGTCCGGTGTCTCATGGCAGATCAGGCCCTCACCGTTCAACACAGTAGCTCCTGCTGCTTCCATACGGGTGGTCCAGTCTCTCATCCACTCACCGTCTCCCCAGCCATAGGAGCCGAACAGTGCGATCTTTTTGCCGGAAGCAAAGCCTTCCACATCACATACAAAAGGCTCCATCTCGGATTCCTCCAGGACTTCCGCTCCCATTGCGGGACAGCCCAGTGCAAACTTGGGAGCAGCCTTTAGTTCGTCAAGGTTGGCGCCGGTCACAAATACTACCTCCGCTTCCTTCCCGGCTTCCCGGATACCCTCTCCGATGGCCTCTGCCATAGCCTGGGTGTTACCACCCTGTGTCCAGAATACTACATAAATCTTATCCATTTATTTTTCCTTCCCTTCCGCACCTTTTCGTGCCTGTTTCTATGCCGCGGTACATCCGCAGATATCTATGATTTCTGTCATCTTTAATCCATAATGCAACAGCTGGATCAAATTTTCCCTGGCATATTCATATTTTTCAAAAAGTCTCTGTTTTCCTTCTTTATCCGCATATACTTTCCAATAACCGGTGCAGAGGCTGTTCTTCCCCTGATGTCTGATAAATCCTTCCACATCCTCCGGGGGATATCCTAACAGCAATCCCAGTTCGTGAGGAAACGGCTTCCCTCTCTCTGCATAGGTTTCATAACGATCGCAAAATACCGGCAAAATATCCTCCAGCCGATCGGATTCGTACCCTGCCTCCCGCAGCAGTTTCTGTACCTGCAGCATTTTCAAATACTTTTCCAGCCGGTCTTCCCGATACAACAGTATTACCATTTTCTCCTCTGTCTCCAACAAGGGATACAGGGAAAGCACACTGCCTTCAACGATCCTTCCCACCTGTATAAAGCCTTCCGGGGAAATCGTCAGCAGATTGGAAATTTTAAGTCCCGTGATCAGCGGTGCACACTGCAAAGCCAACTGTAGTTCCACATCGTCTGCTTCCATTTCACACAGGATCTCCCACGTTTCCTGACTCAATCAGCGCTTCACCTCCTGCCATCCAAAAGTCATTGAGTTAGTCGTAGCTAACCTATATAAATAATATAGAAAAAAGCAGTTCCCGTCAAGGGAACTGCCTGATAGAAATTCTCAACATATAAACTTTCAAAATAGCTTTGGAGATTTCCATTCTCAGATCTTTCTGCGGTCCAGCCCTGTACTGCGATAGTATTCTGCCTTGTCCTGATACATCCGTCTCTCGGACTCCGTCAGTAGATGATCCTTTCCCACGGCTTCCAGAGTGTTCACCGCTGCTCCTACTGCCATGGAGACATCATGAGCTGCCAGCTCTGTTTTTAATTCCTCCACCTTTTGATAGAATTCCTTTTCAGAAATTCCGGTGCACAGGACCACCAGTTCATCTCCGCCGATACGGAACATTCCATTTCCTTCAAATACACGTTTCAGGCAGTCACAGCACCTGCGGATCAGGCGGTCTCCGGCGGAATGTCCTTCACTGTCATTGATCCGTTTTAATCCTGTAATATCACAGTATACCACGCCGATGGGCTCGGTATGGTCCACCTGCTCAATGTACCTCTCCATAGCATAACGGTTCCCCAATGTCGTCAGCGGATCCGAATAGCTCATCACTTCCAGCTCCCGTACCAGATTTCTCTGCTTCAGGGACGATACGATAAAGTGTCCCATGATCTGCAGCATCTCCGACACAAATTCAAAATATCTGGTCGAAGGATTGTCTACTCCGTAGAAGCCGATTACTTTCCCATCATCATAAAGCGGAACCACCACCAGGGAATGAATATTCTGTCTTACCAGAACTTCATACATCTTCGGATCCACATCTTTCATTTCTTCCAGATTCTCTGTGACAATACTCTGATTCTCATCAAACTTCCGATACCATTCCGCGAAGATCTCCGGCGGTAGATCCTGAAGGGTATCCTTTTCCGGTAAGACTCCCTTGGCTACCCATTCGTATGTATTGTGGTCATGATCGTGGTCATCCTTTTCAAAAATATAGGCCCGTCCCGCTTCCAGATTCTTTCCGACAAATTCCAGCAGCACCTGCAGTGTCTGATCCATGCTCTCCTGCCGCTGTGCCACACGGATGGCTTCATTCAACGCAGCCTCCATATTACGGTAATCTTCGGATTTGTGCCCTCTCTCATTCAGATTGCCGCAATCTATGGCGATTTCCATACGGTATTTTCTCCCGTCTTCTTCTACCAGTGTGTCCTTGATATGAAGTTCTCTTCGCAGCAGCGGATTGTAATATTCCCATTCCTTAAAAAAACCCGGCTTTAACTGTTCATTATTACACATGCCACAGGGCAGAGAATTTCCCTGCAATATCTCATAACACTTTAACCCGATGATCTCTTCAAGACTTTGAAATCCATAGCTCTTCAGAGTCTTCTTGTTCATATATATCAATTCATGAGTCTCTGCATCTGCCACATATACATATTCACCCAGATTCTCGAAAAATTCCCATATTTTACTCATATACACCAACCTGTTTCCGTATTCTTCCCCTCATTATAACTAATCAGTATACACTTGCAAACGCTTTACGGCAAGCCTGTTCTCTCAAAAATGTCTGTAATAATCTCACATCATCCGTGATCACACCGTCCGCCCCACAGTTTACGATCCGAAGCATGGCACCGGAAGTATTGGCTGTCCACCCGTATACCGACTTTCCGCAGTAATGAATGGCATCTACCATATCCACTGTAAGATTTCTCCCCTCGATGCTATAGCTGTCGGCATAGTCCAGCTCATAATCCTCTTCTTCCAGATCATGGGCAATAAAAACTGTTGAAATCCCCGGTTCCAGCTCCTTCATTTTCTGCAGGATTCCCTTGTTCATGGAGCCTATAATACACTCATCCACCATATCATAATCCTGCAGCAGAGTCAGCACGCTTTCCTCCAGTGCATCCTCCTGTCCGGTATATTTCAGTTCGATCATCAGAGTGATCCTGCCTCTGGCACAGGTAAGCATTTCTTCCAGTGTCGGGATCTGTTCTCCCCGGTATGCTGCCGAAAAACCGCTGCCCACTTCCAGGGTTTTGAGAGCATCTGCCTCCGCATCCCATACGCAGATATCCTCTCCTGTGGTTCGTTTAAAATTACTGTCATGCATAACGATCAGGGTTCCGTCCGACAACTGCTGCACATCAATCTCTGCAATAGGCGCTCCATCCCGGATGGCCTGTTCCAGGGCCGCCACCGTGTTCTCCGGAGCTACTTTTGCCCCCGCCCGATGCGCTACCACGATCACAGGAGCGTCTTTACCTGCGGCCTGTACCTGCGGCAATACACCATATGTCAGAAAATAGAGGCAGAGAAGCATAACAATCGCTGTTTTTCTGATAATTTTCATCACATTGCCCTCCCATGAAAGTTATTTGTCAATTTTATTGTAACTATTGACTATAAACTCCATACAAGGAAAATGTTAACTTTTTGTAAATATTCAGAGCCACGTAAATATAACCGGAGGAACGTCGAATGCTTGCATTCGTAAGATCCTCTGGCTATATTTATGTGGCGAAGTAACCACATGAGCAAAAGGAAAGCATCGGAGATGCGATTTTGCGAATGGGGTTCTGAATATTACGACTATTCAGAGCCATGTAGCTTCAGGCAGGGTATTCGGCAGATGCTTGCATACGCAAGAATATCTGCCTGAAGTTATAGGGCGAATTATCGTTCTGAATCGTCGGTAAGCCCGGATAAGCGTACTCACTTCCGTATCATCACTACCAGCTCATGAGCCAGCAGTGGAAATGCTGCCAGTACATTCAATAGTAGCCATTCCTGTCCGGACAGATGGGAGGTTCCGAACGCTCCGATGAGAAACGGTACTTCTGTTACCGCAAACTGCAGCGCAAATCCAATAACACAGGCCAACACCATCAGCGGATTATCCCAGGGTCTCATAGCAAATACGGACTTCTGCATATCCCGCATTCCCACTGCATGATACAGCTGGCACATTCCCAGTACTGTAAAAGCATAGGTCTGGGATCGGGCAAGTATTTTTTCCCGGGACAGTAATTCACGAAGTCCCTCCACCCAGTCAGACAGATTCCAGGACAGTTCTCCCCTGCCTGCCATGATCCCACAGGGCAATACCAGAAATGCCGCCAGACCGATACCGGTGATCAGCGCTCCATAGAGTAAGGTACAGGCCATTCCGCCCCGGGCGAACAGACTCTCCGTTGCTTTTCTTGGAGGACAGCGCATCAGGCTTTTTCCGTCATTTTTATCCACTCCCAGTGCCAACGCCGGAAGGGAATCCGTGATCAGATTGATCCACAGTATATGACTGGATTTTAGAGGGGAAGCCAGCCCCAGAGCCACTGCTACGAACATGGTCATCAGTTCCCCGAGATTGGAGGACAGTAAAAAAATCACCGACTTGCGGATGTTTTCATAGACGCCTCTGCCTTCCTCGATTGCCTTTTCAATCGTTGCAAAATTATCATCCGTCAATATCATGTCCGCCGCCTGTTTAGCCACATCCACGCCGGTTCCCATGGCTACACCGATATCTGCTGCTTTCAGAGAAGGAGCATCGTTCACACCATCCCCTGTCATGGCCACAATCTCCCCATTCTGCTGCAGCCCCTTCACGATCCGTACCTTCTGGGCCGGAGTCACTCTGGCATAAACCCTGATATTCCTGATCCTCCTGGCAAAAGAAGCATCATCCAGATGATTCAGTTCTTCCCCTGTAATACACTGACTGCGATGCCCTGCAATCCCCAGCTGTCTGGCAATGGCATAGGCGGTATCCACATGATCCCCGGTGATCATTACTGTAGATACACCTGCACGGCGGAAAATCTCCACCGCTTCCTCCGCCTCCGGTCTGGCAGGATCACGCATCCCCACGATTCCCAGGAATGTCATACCTTCTTCCCCACACCCGGGAGTGTTTCCGCTCTGTGCTGCCGCCAGTGTCCGAAGCGCCAGGGAATTCATGAGTTCTACAACCTCACTGATCCTTTTTCTCTGTCCGGCTGTCATTGGCACACTTCTTCCGTCCTGTAAAATATGGGTGCAGTGCTGTACGATCACATCCGGTGCCCCCTTCGTATAGGCAATGCTTCCCTTATGCCCTCCGTTTTTCGGGATTCTGTGATAGGTCGTCATCATCTTCCGGTCCGAATCGAAAGGCTTTTCATCATAGCGGGGGTACTGCTTCTCCAGACGTTCCCTATGCATCCCCATCTTCTCTCCGAAGTCTAAGAGCGCCAGTTCCGTTGGATCTCCGATCCGTTGCTCTCCCTGCAGGGAAGCATCGTTGCACAACAGCATTCCCCGGAGCATCTCCTGTACGCATCGGGATTCTCCCCTGCCATTGCTGCCGGCAGCATCCTCCAGCACATCATACCACCAGCATTTTTCCACCGTGAGCCGGTTCTGGGTCAGTGTGCCGGTCTTATCCGAGCAGACCACGCTGACCGCTCCCAGAGTCTCAACGGAAGGCAGTCTGCGGATGATCGTATGTACTTTGACCATTCTGGTCACTGACAATGCCAGACAGATCGTCACCACTGCCGGCAGACCTTCCGGCACCGCAGCCACCGCCAGGGAAATCGCCACCAGCAGCATTTCCGGAATATTTCTGTGTTGAAATACCGCCAGCAGAAACAATGCCGCACATACTCCCAGCGATAAAATACTCAGAAGCTTTCCCATATCCCCCAGACGTTTCTGTAACGGTGTCATTTCCTCTTCCGCATCTGTGATCATGGAGGCGATCCTGCCGATCTCCGTGGCCATGCCCGTAGCTGTCACGATTCCTTCTCCGTGGCCATGGGTCACCACAGTAGACATATATACCATATTGACCCGTTCAGCCAATGGAATCTCGTGTCTGCAGTCTGCCAGAAACAGCGCATCTTTTTCCACAGGTACCGATTCTCCGGTCAGGGAGGATTCCTCTACCTGCAGATTGGAGCTTCTGGTCAGCCGTATATCCGCAGGTACCTGTGCCCCTGCCTCCAGGTCTACCAGATCGCCCGTCACCAGTTCCGCCGCCGGAATCTCCTGACGGATACCTTCCCTGATCACAATGGTCTGTGGACTGGTCAGCTTTTTCAACGCTTCCAGTGCCTTTCGGGCTTTTCCCTCCTGCAGCATGCCCACCAGGGCATTGACCACTACCACAGTGCCGATGATCACGGCATCACTGAGCTCCCCCAGAAAGACGGATACCACAGCTGCGATCAATAATATGTAGATCAGCGGGTCCTTTAACTGCTCCAGAAAAAGCTGTATTTTCGTCTTTTTTCTGGCAGCTTTCATTTCATTTCTGCCATTTTGCTGTAAACGACGAAAGGCCTCACCATCGGTAAGGCCCTTCACTGCGTCACTTTTCAGTTCATTTACGGTTTCCTGTATATTCTGTTTTTCGAACACGGCTGCCTCCAATGCTTGTTTCTATTAAGCATTGTATGTCATATCTTCAGAATTCATTACACCGAATCATCGTACATTTTGATCTCTTAACTGGAATGCTGCGGTCAGCTCGTTCATGTTGGTGGCCTGCGCAGACAATTCCTCACTGGTGGCAGAAGTTTCTTCTGCGGTCGCAGAGTTGTTCTGCACCACTGTGGATATCTGTTCAATGCCCTGTTCGATCTGCATCATGGCATCTGCCTGTGCCTTGGATTCTTCCATGGCTTTCTTGGACTCGTTGGCCAGATCCTCAATGCCTTCCACGACCTTCTGCAATGCTTCGGCTGTCTTGTCCGTGATCTGGTTGCCATGCTCAATCTCCTGCAGGGAAGTCTCAATCAATTCTCTGGTATGTACCGCAGACTGTGCACTGTCATCTGCCAGCTTACGGATCTGATCCGCAACCACTGCAAAGCCTCTTCCGGCCTCTCCTGCTCTGGCTGCCTCAATGGCTGCATTCAGGGACAACAGATTCGTCTGGGATGCGATATCCTCAATCTCACCAATAATATCGCTGATCTGCCTGGAAGTATCGTTGATACGCTGCATGGCATCTGTCAGACCCTTCATTTCCTCTCCGCTGTCCTTCGCCTGCTGCTGGTAATCCATAGCCTTCTGGTAAGAACCTCCCAGTGCCTTGGCATTCTTCTCCACGATCTCGGTTACATTCGTGATGGTAGCCTGCAGTTCCTCTACGGAACCGGCCTGGTCGGTAGCACCTTCCGCAAGTCCCTGGGCAGCATCTGCCATCTGGTTTGCCCCCAGAGATACCTGTCCCACTGCCGTCTTGATCTCATTAAGTGTCTCACTGAGCTTATGGTTCAGCTTACGGATAGATTCCAACAGTCCCTGAAAGTCTCCCACATAGGCTTCTGCGCAACCTGTAGTCAGTGCAAAATTGCCCTGTGACATCTCTCCCAACAGATAATCCGCATCGCCAATCACTTTCTGCAGGTTACCGGATAATGCGGCGGTAGCCTCTGCCAGGATCTGTGTCTCATCCTGTGTCCGGATCACTGGTGCCGGAGTATGCAGATCGCCCTCAGCCAACAGACGTAATCTCTCGGTACACTTTGCCACCGGTTCACCGATCGCCTGACCGATCTTTTTTGCCCTGCGCACACTGAAACATAAAGCTGCAGCACCTATTGCTACACCAATGACAATACATACAACGGTAGAACCAAGGAAATCTGTCAGTGGTGCATTTACTGCCACGCTCCATCCATTGGTTCCTTCTATTGGTGCATAAGCCTGTATTGTGAGGGTTCCGCCTTTCATATAAGTGCCATATCCGGTTGCTCCGGTCATCATCTTCTGCTCTACCTTTGCAATTCCCCGCAAAGATCTGTCCGTCTGAGACAGTTCAATGTTGCTCTTCTGCTCCTGGGCAATCGCAGAATCACAGTGAGCAATGGTGATACCTGTTTCTCCCAACAGATAGCACTCGGAATTCTTACTGACAGAGACTGCCGCAGCAATATCATTTAAGAACTCCGGATCCGGCACAACGAATACCACGCCGACAATATCACCATTCTTATCTCCGTCTGCATATACGGGTGCGGAAATGATAACGCTGAGCTTACCGTCTGTCTTTGCAATCACGGGATCCGATACCACGACCTCTCCCTGCATGGATCTCTTAAAATAATCACGGTCACTATAATCGGTTCCGTCATAAGCACAGATACCGTTGGAGCCGATCAGCTTGCCTCTGACCATTCCATAAGCTTCCATGCGTTGGTTGATATACTGCTGTTTCTGCTCCTGGGTAAATACCGGAGAAGACAGCTGGTAACTGCATCCGAGTTCGGATACGATCGTCGTTGTCACCCGTAGTTCCTCATTGATACGGTCTGCGGAAATCTCTGCCACCACCAGCATATCGTCTTCCAGTGTTCTCATGGTACTGGACAGATTCAGGATCACGGTAAGGATGACCAACGGAATAATTGAGAACACTACCAGCCTGCTGATTGCCTTCTGCAGACGTTCCCGGATCGTCGTCATGCCGGGTGTCTGCCCCTTTGTGCCCTTCTGTGATGCTTTTGTACTCATATGCCCTCATTTCTGCGCTGCGGTCTGTTGATTTGTTATTTTATTTTCCGTACTTTTCTGTCTTTCCGTAAACCGGTCATTTATCCGGCAGCGCCCGGATATTTCTTCAGCTTAATGCCTTTCTTCCATTCCAAGTCGATGATTTTATGCGGAAGTACTTTTATATTATTATCGGTTCTATAATACCATTTTTTTAGCGCAATTTCTACAATGTAAGCGCAAAGAAAGAGTTAACATTTCGACAAATATTAACTCTTTCCGTCATTATCTCTATCTCCTCAGAGAAAAGAAATCTTTTTATTAATAGCCGAATTCCTGAGCAAAATACAACTTACCGCTCTTCTCGTAAATCGCAATGCTGCAAGTAGTAAAATCATCTGCCAGGATATTGGCTGCATGGGTAGGAGATGCCATCCATGCATCTACCACGCTCTGTGCGGAATCATAACCTTTCGCAAGGTTCTCTCCCCACATCAGTTCACTGTTCACGGTATACCAGTCCTTACCGTTAGGTCTGGTATGTGAGAACTTTGATGCGGCTTCCGTTGCTCTTACCATGGCACAGGACTCCAGACCGTTGCTCCAGTTCAGTGCTGCCAGGCCGTTCTCTGCTCTCTTCGCGTTTACAATATCCAACGCATCGGTAGCCATGGCACGAAGTTCATCTGCACGGGCCAGCTCAGCTTCACTCATACCGGCTTTTCTCACAGAACCCGCCAGTGCCACTGCCTCTTCATCGAACCAGACAGTTCCGTCATCCGTGGCAGGATCACGGCTTACAGAGGATAATTCTGTACTCTTGCCGCAGCCTGCAAGGCTCAGCACCATGATGACTGTCAGAACAAGACTCATCCATCTTTTTTTCATTTGTTCTACCTCTTCTTTCCTTGATTGTTTATAGTAAATATATGTTTATTCGTTATGATTGCTTCTTCTTAATAATAAGCCATGCTCCCAGCCCTGTCAAGGAAAGGGCAAAGCCCAGATTCCATGTATTGGAATCATCGCCGGTCCTGGGTCTTCTGGAAGCTCCCAGGACTGCTCTGTCCGCCAATGGTGTAGGATCATCGGTAATGCTTACAACCCGCTGACGTCTTACACCAAGCACCTGAGGTGTTACCGGGGTTGCCGGCTCAGACGGTGTACCGGGAGTATCCGGGGTATCGGAATCATCCGAATCGTCCGGAGTATCCGGGGGTGCGGTCGGAGTAGTGGTCGGCGTCGTGGGTGTGGTATCCGGTGTGCCTGTCGGCGTAGGCTCCGGAGTAGCACTGGGAGTAGGTTCCGGGCTGGTAGTCACGGGCGGAGTAACCTCCGGCTCTCTGGACAATTCAAACTGCATTCCGAAGCCGTATCTGGTCATCTGATAGCCGTTGTTGGCCAACACACCGTTAAGGTTAGTGGTGATCTTCACTTCTCCGTCCTTTAACAGGTCGGATACCAGAGTATCTGCATAGGAACCTTCCTGTCCGTTTTTCAGCATCCGGTCATACAGACCTTCACCGTCAAAAGTATATACATTATGATATGTCGTGTAATATAAAGCATCTGCTACTGCAGAACAGCTCTCCGCTACTGTGGTATCGGCGGTTCCGTTGGTCAGGATTGCCAGTTCCTCTGCCGTAAGTTCTGAAAAGCCGTAGACCTTATTTCCTTCTTCTCTGGAAGTATTGTTGAACCAGTCTAAGTAATACTGTGCCAGGCAGCTCTGCGTAACCTCTTCCGGCTTCATTTCTTCGCTGCCATATCCTTTTTTCAAAAGAGCCTCTCCGACAATCGCATCCGTAACCTTGCCTGCGGTGATTCCGAGATCCCGTAACGGAGCATTTAAAATACGGCGGGGCAATGTACAGAACGCTCCCACTTCACCGATCTCATAACCTTCAAAACCACTGGACAGAACCGTTACTTTCTCTCCTGCCTTAGGCGCCGCCGGGATCGTACCGATCGTGGCCTTTGCAGGATCATACTGATACTCCTTATTGCTCTCATTTACCAGCTTTATGTTGTAGTACAGGGTATCTCCGGGCTCTGCCGCATTTCCTCCTGCCACGGTACCGTTCAGATAACCGATGGCATCGGACAGATTGATTCTTACCTTGTCCGGGGCATTGCTGTGGATCGTAATGGTGATCGTTGCATCATAGGTCACCCTGCCGGTGCCGCTTTCCCAATGCTGTTCCAGTTCCGGAGTTGTAGTAATGGTAATACCTTCGGAAATATAATGGAACACTGCGCCGTTCTCATTCTGTTCAAAAGTTAC
>OGZW01001265.1_pt1 | contig 20593 bp, 24 predicted proteins | sample 1577001 | NCBI WGS metagenome assembly OGZW01 (sample SAMEA3541519, study PRJEB24748) | human gut metagenome | biome: human gut; feature: human-associated habitat; material: faeces | place: China | collected 2012 | reverse complement strand
ACATTTTACATTAACGACTGATGAAAGGAACAAAGAATCTAACTCAAGGTCCCATTCTACGCCAGCTTTTTACTTTAGCAATGCCCATTATGGCTACTTCTTTTATCCAAATGGCATATAGCCTGACAGATATGGCATGGGTAGGAAGATTGGGAAGTGAAGCCATTGCCGCTGTGGGTTCCGTAGGGATTCTCACATGGATGTCCACCGCCATTGCCTTGCTCAATAAAGTAGGTGCCGAAGTAAATGTGGGGCAAGCAATCGGTGCTCAAGACGAACAAGCCGCACGTAATTTTGCTTCCAATAATATTACTTTAGCACTGTTGATTTCCGTACTTTGGGGTGCCATACTATTTATCTTTGCACGCCCTATAATCAGCATCTACGAATTGCAACCACACATCGAAGACATGGCAGTGGAATATCTGCGCATCATATCTACAGCATTGCCGTTCGTATTCCTGTCCACTGCTTTTACCGGAACATTCAATGCAGCAGGAAGGAGTAAGATTCCTTTCTCAATCAACGGTATTGGTCTGATAACTAACATTATACTAGACCCTCTCCTCATCTTCGGATTACTACCACAGCCGCACGCCGTCCGTCGCCCGCGAGGTAATTCGCGCCAGCCAGATATCCGGTATCGAAGACAACAGCGTGCTGGCGCAATTCACCGGACACCTGCACGCCGACGTGAATCTTTACGAAAACTTCATCGACCTGTTCGGCGTGAAGTTCGCCAGCCCCCTCTCCAACTCGGGACGCTCATTCTACAAATACTTTCTGGTGGACAGTACGAACGTGGAAGGGCGCAAGACCTACAAAATCCGGTTTCACCCCAAAAGTGTCGCCACCCCGGTACTCGACGGCGAGGTCAATATCGACTCGGCAAGCTATGCGCTGCGTTCGGCCCGCGTAAAAATGGCCAAAGGAGTCAATGTAAACTGGATTCGCCACCTGGCGATCGAAGCCGACAACCGATTGACGGCCGACTCGCTGTGGTTCCCGCAGCGCCGTATGCCGTTACCAGTACAAACACATACAGTACAAACAGTCCCGCCTGTAAAAAAATCTTTTTACACAGCGAAAGCCAAAAGCTTTTCATGCTTTTTTTACGCACCAGCACCGCCGCACGCATTTCATATTTAATATGGTTGATAATAAAAAGCTGGGACAACAATAAAAAAATAATTAATCCCTTTTCATGTGCATAGCTGTATATATCACTCATGCAGTACACCACGTCCGGCTCCGACATCGCCGTTTTAAAAATAACCATAAGCCAGACCGGAATAAGCACTGCCGAAAACCACAAAAGTCCGGTATCCAGCCAGCCGTTGACAAATTTTTTCAAAATTTCTTCTCCCCTTTCCCCATTTTTTTAGACACGCTCCGCTGACACAATTCCCCTGTAAAGCTTTTTTATTCATTTGTAAACACCAGTTCTTTTTGTACCGGATACCACCAGTAAACCAGCGTGTACGTCTCCTCCTCTAATTTTTGAAACCACTTTTTCCCGATAAGAATCTCCGTTACAGTACACGACAATTCGATCTCCTGCACCTCGCCGGGCTGTATCGTCTGATTTTTCTTTCGGTTCTCCTGTGACACACCGTTGTGAAATCCGCTGTTTTGTGCAACGGCTAAAAATGAATCCGCCTCAAAACGCAGTTCCTTCTCTGTCGTATTGCGAAATGCCAGCTTATACACAATCACCTTCCAGTCCTTAGCATGTTCTCCCGCATCGAGCGAATCGGGATACTGCTCACGATATTCACAAATTTGTTGGTTTTGGACTTGATAAAATCAGGAATAAATGGGTGTCGAAAGCGGTGTAATCTCCAGACCGTCAAGCATTGCGGGTGAATCCTTTGTATACTGCTCACAGACCGAAGGGTTTGGAAAACGCCTGTTAATATCCCGGATAAAATATCCCATAACCGCCGCTGTTATAAGACACGCAAGCACTGCCACGCTTCTGATCATCCTTTTCTTTTTTGAAATTTGTTTCCTTTTATAATGCATCTTGTTTCACCCCGTTTACAAAATATATAATCGCCGTAATCCGGGTGTGTTCGCTTTGAGAGACAAAAATCATATTGTAAACTTTGCCACATAAGAAACATTATGGGCAGATTAAGTTTTGTGTGCGAAGTTTGAGTTAGTAATTTGAAAAAATAAAATCCATATTCGTTTTTTACTCTTGTGGTTATAACAACGGAATCATTTCTGAGAATTTTGTAATATAATGCTGCAAGGGTCAAAAGCAGGAAAACAACAGGAGGATTTTAAGATGATACGTCAGGTCATAAAGATTGATGAAGAGAAATGTAACGGTTGTGGTTTATGTGTCAACGCCTGTCATGAAGGGGCGATCGGTCTGGTTCATGGAAAGGCAAAACTGATGCGGGATGATTATTGCGACGGGCTTGGGGACTGCCTGCCATCCTGCCCGACAGGAGCCATCTCTTTTGAACAGAGAGAGGCGGCTGATTATGATGAGGCGGCAGTGATGAAAGCAAAAGCGGAGAAGGCTGCCCAAGAGAGGAAGATGCAGGAAAAGGCAATGGCAGGAGGATGTCCGGGCAGCCGGATGATGCAGTTTCAGCGTCCGGCTGCTCCTGCAGCAGTGACAGAGGGCAGTGGGCAGGCAGTCAGCGAGCTTCGCCAGTGGCCGGTTCAGATCAAGCTGGCTCCGGTCAATGCACCTTATTTTCAGGGGGCAGATCTTCTGATCGCAGCCGACTGTACGGCATATGCCTATGCGTCCTTTCATCAGGATTTTATCCGGGGAAGAGTGACTCTGGTGGGTTGTCCGAAGTTAGATGATGTGGATTACAGCGAAAAGCTCACGGAGATCCTTCGTCAAAACGATATCCAAAATGTGCTGATCGTACGGATGGAGGTTCCATGCTGTGGCGGCTTGGAGCATGCAGTAAAGACGGCATTGCAAAACAGCGGCAAGATGATTCCATGGCAGGTAAAGGTAATCTCTACGGATGGAAGGCTTCTTTAAATAAATACCGGATCGATCTGTGAACAGGAACGGATCAAAACGGTTCGGCAAAGAGCGGGCGCAGGATTGGAGAAGAAAACGGCGGAAATTTGTATTTCCGCCGTTTTTTCGTCGAAATATGCAGTTGCGTTTGGCTTGCGGATACTCTTTGCAATGACCTAAAATAGTGGGAAAGGAGACCGGAAACAGCGGAAATGGAAATAGGTCGGATCACGGAAAATGTGTTGAAGATGCGTTGCACCGGAAATGGGACAGCACAAGGAAAAGGGGAAAGGATATGGAAGCAATCAAGGTTTTAGTTGTAGATGACAACAAGCGGATCGTGACGATACTGAAGGAGGCACTGGAGCGGGAAAGTGATATGGAGGTAGTGGGAACGGCTTCGGATGGAGAGGAGGCACTTCATAAGATATCGACACTGAGACCGGATGTGGTGCTGCTGGATCTGATCATGCCTAAGGTGGACGGTCTGGGAGTGATGGAGCGGATGAAAAAGGGAGCTCCTACTATGTCGCCGGAATTTGTAGTGGTATCAGCAGTGAGCCAGGAGCGGGTGACGGAAAATGCGTTTCGGCTGGGAGCGGCTTATTATATTCTCAAGCCTTTTGATACGCGGGTAGTGGTATCGAGAGTGCGTGCAGTGGGACAAAATGAAAAAAACATGGCGGACGGGGAACAGCGGGTCATTAATACGGTTTTTGAGAATAAACACAGACGCATGGCAGATACACTGGAGTCGGATGTTACGGACGTGATCCACGAGATCGGTGTTCCGGCACACATTAAAGGATATCAGTATCTTCGGGATGCAATTATTATGTCCGTCAATGATAACGAAATGCTGGGAGCCATCACAAAGGTGCTGTATCCTACGATCGCACGGAATTATAAAACCACCTCCAGCCGGGTGGAACGCGCGATCCGGCATGCGATCGAGGTTGCGTGGAGCCGTGGCAGAATGGAGACCATTGAGGAGTTATTTGGCTATACGGTCAATTCCGGTAAAGGAAAGCCAACCAACTCGGAGTTTATTGCACTGATCGCAGATAAGATCCGGTTAGAATATAAGCTTCGTGCCTGAGAGGGATTCTTATATGACGGACGCAAAATACGCAACTTTTCATAAAAAACACTTTTCACAAGCTGCGAAATAAGGTATAATTAATACAATAGGTGCGCGGACACAGAGAAAGATCCGTGGCATACATTGGAGTTTACAAACTGAATGGAGGGTGTATATGAAAAACATATTATTCGTGGCTTCCGAGTGTGTTCCATTTGTGAAAACCGGAGGACTGGCAGACGTTGTGGGGTCGCTGCCAAAGTACTTTAACAAGAAAGAGTATGATGTGCGTGTTATGATTCCGAAGTACGCATGTATTCCACAGGAGTGGAAGGACAAAATGCAGTACAAGACGCATTTTTATATGGATCTGGCCTGGAGAAGCCAGTATGTTGGTATTTTAGAGATGGAGTATGAGGGAGTTCATTTCTATTTTATTGACAATGAGTTCTATTTTGCAGGTTTCCACCCATATGGCAATATTTATGAGGATATTGAGAAGTTTGCATTTTTCTGTAAGGCAGCATTATCAGCAATGCCTTCTTTGGATTTCAGACCGGATATCATTCACTGTCATGACTGGCAGACAGGTCTGATCCCAGTATATATCAAGGATAGTTTTAACGATAATTCATTCTACCATGGTATCAAGACTATTATGACCATACATAATCTGAAGTTTCAGGGTATCTGGGATAAGCAGAAGGTGATCGACATCACAGGATTGAATGAGTACTATTTCACCAGTGATAAGCTGGAGGCATATGGAGATGCCAATTATCTCAAGGGTGGTATCGTATATGCTGACATGGTAACGACAGTCAGTGATTCTTACGCAGAGGAGATCAAGATGCCATTTTACGGTGAGCATCTGGACGGTCTGATGCGTGCCCGCAGCAACTGCCTGCGTGGTATTGTAAACGGTCTTGATTATGATGAGTACAATCCGGAGACAGATCCTCTGATCTACGCAAATTACAATGCAAAGACATTCCGTAAGGAGAAGATCAAAAATAAGAGAGGTCTTCAGAAGGAGCTGGGGCTTGATCAGAATGACAAGACATTTATGATCGGTATTGTTTCCAGACTGACAGATCAGAAGGGCTTTGACCTGATCGATTATGTGATTGAGGAGATTTGTGCCGAGGATACACAGCTTGTAGTTCTCGGTACCGGTGAGGAGCGTTATGAAAATCTGTTCCGTCACTTCGAGTGGAAATATCATGGAAGAGTTTCTGCGAATATTTTCTACTCCAATGAGCGTTCCCACAAGATTTATGCGGCGTGTGATGCATTTCTGATGCCATCTCTCTTTGAGCCGTGTGGATTGAGTCAGTTGATGAGTCTTCGTTATGGTACGGTGCCGATTGTCCGCGAGACCGGCGGCTTGAAGGATACGGTGGAGCCGTACAATGAATATGAAGGAAAAGGAACAGGATTCTCTTTTGCAAATTACAATGCACATGAGATGCTGGCGACTATCCGTTATGCAAAGGATGTATATTATAATCGCAAGAGAGAGTGGAATAAGATCATTGACCGTGGCATGGCAATGGATTTCTCTTGGAATCATTCTGCCAAGAAGTACGAAGATATGTACAACGAATTAATATAGTATTAAGAGAGGAAACATTGTGCGGTTAGATAAATATTTGGCACAGATGTCCATGGGAACACGGTCTGAGGTGAAGAAATTCATCAAATCAGGCCGTGTTTTTGTCAATGGAGCTCCGGCATCGGGACCGGAGCAGAAGGTGACAGAAGAGGACAATGTGGAGTTGGACGGAGAGAAGGTCTCTTATGAAAAATATGTATATTATATGTTGAATAAACCACAGGGCGTTGTATCGGCCACAAAGGACAACACCTGCCGGACGGTACTGTCCCTGATCACGGACAGCAGCAAAAAGGATATCTTTCCGGTCGGCAGACTGGACAAGGATACGGAAGGACTGCTTTTGATCACTAATGACGGAGCATTATCCCATGAGCTGCTGGCACCGGGAAAGCATGTCTGGAAGACATATTTTGTCCGTGTTATGGGTACATTAGGGGATAATGAGGTGGAATGTCTGGAAAAGGGCGTGGATATCGGAGAGGACAAGCTGACGCGGCCGGCAAAGGTGCGCTGTCTGGATAAAAAGGAGCTTGATATGGTCCCGGAGGATCCAGGCTATCCGGGAGAGGAAGAGTCTTGTCTGGAGCTTTCCATCTGTGAAGGAAAATTTCACCAGGTTAAAAGAATGCTGGCAGCCGTGGGCCATCCGGTGCTTTATCTGAAACGTCTGAGCATGGGAGGGATTGTGCTTGATCCGGGTCTGGCACCGGGCGAATACCGCAGGCTCACGCAAGAGGAGATCGCAGCGTTGAAATGCAGATCAAAGGATATTGCCGGAAAATGTGAGTGAAAGGCATGGCGATTGATACATTCATAGAGGAGTGGATGCATATGAATCAAAAAAGATGTACGAAAAAATGGACAGCAGCAAAGAGAAGACGACAGAGTATGACAGTTTCTGAAAGCCGGTATCGTGCAGATAAAACAGAGCGGCCGGGGGGGATTCGTCGCAAATATTTTGTAATCGCCTCGGCACAGGATGGGATGCCGTTAGAGGGAATGATGGTGATTCCATCCCGTCCCAGAGCTGTATTGCAGATAGCCCATGGCATGTGTGAGCATAAGGAGAGATACCTGCCGTTTATGAGATATATGGCAGAGAGAGGATATCTTTGTGTGATCCATGATCACCGGGGGCATGGTGCGAGCCGCAGGGAAGCAGTTTCGGCCGATGCGGATAAAGTATTAGGAAAGAAGCAGGATATTCCGGCAGGGCTTGGATATTTTGGCAAGGACGGAGGCAGATTTCTGGTAAGAGATCTGCACCAGATCACGCGGATCATCAAGAAGCAATACCCGGGTCTGCCATATTTTATGATGGGACACAGCATGGGATCACTGGCGGTACGCTGTTATCTGAAAAAGTATGACCGGGAGTTAGATGGGCTGATCGTCTGTGGCTGTCCGGGCAAAAATCCAATGGCACCTCTTGGTTCTGCATTGATACAGATGCTTCAGAAAATGAAGGATCCCCACAGCAGGAGTATATTGGCAGACGGGATCTTTGCCAATATGTTTGATCGTCCGTTCCGGGCAGAAAAGCTGATCCACGCCTGGATCTGTTCCGATCACACGGTGGTGGAGAAGTACAATAAAGATCCCCTTTGCAACTTTACCTTTACGCTGAATGGGTACGAATCCCTGTTATGGCTGATGCGGAGCACCTATGATAGAAAGGGATGGGAGGTACGAAATCCAAATCTGCCGATCCTTTTTGTATCGGGAGAGGATGATCCATGTCTTGGAGGCCGCAAAAAACTTTTGCAGGCAGTACGGCATTTGAAGAGGCGTGGCTATGATCGTGTTTCTTTCCGTCTGTATCCGGGCATGCGTCATGAGATCTTGAATGAAAAGGGACGTTTCCGGGTGTATCACGATATTGCGTATTTTTCCCGGGCGAAACAAGAGGATATGTGACGGCTTGTGTTATGGTTTGGCTTGTAACCTGAAGAAAATATCGTTATAATGAAAGCAAAAGTGTATGGTGGTTGCACAGTCCTAAAATGAAAGCAGGTGATCGTATGAGAAAGACAATCAGTATAGGAATACAGGGATTTTCTGCTTTGAGAGAGCAAGATTGTTTTTTGTAGATAAGACAAATTTTATAAAGGAATGGTGGGAAAACCGGGATGTTGTAACATTGATCACACGTCCGAGGCGTTTTGGTAAGACGTTTGCTGCTGTGAAAGCCGGCAATCTGAAGGATGCCAAAACCCAGATCAAGCAGGAGATTGCAAGGCTGTATGAAGAAAACAGATATTTGTTAGAGAGTAATGTATTAAGTGATAGTGAAAGAAAAATATACAATAGTACCACTCCCCAGGCAAGTTATCATCCTTTTGGATGAATATGATACTCCAATGCAGAAGACTCACCGAACAGTCCGCCAAACGCAACATCAGTCACCTACTAAGCCCCCTGGGCTTTGTTTATTTTTTTGCTTCGCTCAATTTCGGATATCGTTCGAATCGTTTTTGCTTGCTCCTCAAGCTCCTTGTTATCGGCAGTTAAAAAAATGGCTCTCACTTTTTTCACTTGAAGCTCCTGTAAGATTTTTTCCCAAGTTTCTTTTGAACTTACGAAAATCAGGCTTTTTTCTTTTTTTCCTTCTTGTTTTTCTCACATAAAGTTAAAATTTCAGCATTCTTTGTGACGTATTTGACGCACAGAGAGGAATAATCAGGTTCTGTATGATAACGTATCGCTGATTTGGAACCGGATATATTAATCTGCATGCTATTAGGATGAATGACCCTGTCGACGGATAGTTCCAAGTGATCTTTCATATAATGAAAAATTGAATCAATCGTTGCACTCAATAATATTTTCGGACTTTTTTGTTGTGTGATCCAATCGTAGGAAAGTGCAACTTCATCAATTGCATATGTGGAATCCGTCAGAAAAAAATGCGCCTCATCGCAGACAATCACATCAAAATGTGGTAGGAGCTGGTGGACGCATAATTTTGCCAGACGATGATATGTCCAAACGGTTATGGAGTCTAAAGTTTCATCTGAACGGGAATAATCGCTAAGGGCGGCATCCAGAATCTCCTCTCTGAGTTGCGATTCCAGAATAGTATGTGAAACGAGGTATAAAATTTGTCCGCCCATTTTCTGGATATATGGTAAAACTGTGCGCAAGATGTAAAATCCTCCTTTTGTGCTAGGTTAACAGTTATGAATAATTATATAAAAAAAGTCGTATTCAGAATCCATGAAAGAAGCATTAGATTTTGAATGAAAAGTCTTAAAATGGTATTGCTTTTGCAAAATGATCACAAAAACAAGAAAAGAATGGTGAGCTGAAAGATGTTTTTAATTTTTTGATTTGACTTGTATCCTATATGGAATACCGCTATAATAGACGCAAGAGAAAACGTGCGTAAATTTAGGATAATGTATAGAGAGCAGGTGAGTGTATGAAAAAAACAATCAGTATAGGAATACAGGGATTTTCAGACCTGAGAGAAAGAAACTGCTATTTTGTCGATAAAACCCATTTTATTAAAGAATGGTGGGAATCCCAGGACATGGTAACATTGATCACCCGTCCCCGCCGCTCTGGTAAGACCTTAAATATGAGCATGCTGGAGTGTTTCTTCTCGAATAAATATGCCAACCGGGCAGATCTGTTTGCCGGACTGTCTATCTGGAAGGAAGAGAAGTATCGACAGCTGCAGGGAACATATCCGGTGCTCTTTCTGAGCTTTGCTTCGGTGAAAGCAGGGAATCTGGAAGAGGCCAAGGCACAGGTTAAAGGGGAAATAGCAAGAGTTTACAGAGAAAACAAATACCTGATTGATACGGATATTTTTGATAATAGGGAACGGGAGCGCTATGATAATGTTGTAGTCAGTATGGATGATGTAACGGCACAGGATTCGTTGAGAAATCTGGCAGAGTGGATGGAAAAATACTATGGTAAAAAGGTAATTATATTTTTGGATGAATATGATACTCCGATGCAGGAAGCTTACATTCAGGGATACTGGGATGAATTTACGAGTTTTGTGAGAAGTCTGTTTAATGCAACATTTAAGACGAATCCTTATCTGGAGCGTGCCATTATGACAGGCATTACCAGAGTGTCTAAGGAGTCTATTTTTTCAGATCTGAATAACCTGCGTGTTGTAACAACGACCTCGGATCTGTATGCAGACTGTTTCGGTTTTACAGAGGAGGAAGTCTTTGCGGCATTGGATGAATATGAGATGTCTGACAAAAAGGATGAGGTAAAGCAGTGGTATGATGGTTTTACTTTCGGAGAGTATCGGGATATTTATAATCCGTGGTCTATTACCAATTATCTGAAAGAGAAAAAGCTGCGTGCTTACTGGGCTGCGACCAGTTCTAACGGACTTGTGAGCCGGCTGATCCGGACGGCATCTGTGGATGTGAAGGAGAAGATGGAGGATCTGCTGAAAGGACAGGAGATCGTGGTGAATTTTGACGAGCAGATTGTTTATAATCAGCTTGATCAGGATGAAAATGCAATCTGGAGTCTACTGCTTGCAAGTGGATATTTAAAAGCCGATCAGGTGGAGTATCGTGGAATGTTAAATAAACCGTGGTACCATCTCACGATTACCAATCTGGAAACAGAAAGCATGTTTGAAAATATGTTTGCAGGGTGGTTTAAGAATCAGGATGCCAATTATAATGATTTTGTAAAAGCTATGTTAAAGGGCAGTCTAAAGGAAATGAATATTTATATGAATGATGTGGCACTTACGACATTTAGCAGCTTTGATACCGGGAGAAGACCTTCCGGGAAAACTCAGCCGGAGCGGTTTTATCATGGATTTGTTTTAGGACTGCTTGCGGATCTGCGGGAAAGATATCAGATTCGTTCGAACCGCGAAAGCGGATACGGACGATACGATGTCATGCTTATGCCGTTAAATCAGCAGGATAAAGCAATCGTGATTGAATTTAAGGTGCATGAACCGGACGAAGAGTCATCCCTGCAGGACACCGTACAGTCTGCATTAGATCAGATCAAGGAGAAAAACTATGATGCCGAGTTGCTGGCACAGGGCATTTCTGCAGACCGGATCTGTCATTACGGCTTTGCGTTTGAAGGGAAAAAGGTGTTGATCGGGGAGATAAATAATATTTGAATAGGAAAACAGCTACCATGATCAGAATGGTTGCTGTTCGCAGAACGGCATATATATTAGTGATTCTACGGATTTCTTGCATAACTATCAGTCGGTTTATGCGGTTCATACCAATACGGAAAATCTGCATATTCATTTTATCATAAATGCAGTCGATCTGGTGACAAGATGTAAACCAGATATAACAGTCTTGTTCAGAGAATTATCAGACTACATCAGCAGAAGACGAGATTTCCCTTTCATGATAACGCAGATCAAAACGGCTGCAAAATATTGTCCGGCAGTGCAGTGATGTATTTCAAAAACGATGATTTATCACCAATTTCTATTAACATAAAATTAAATATATAGAAAGAGGTGAAAGCGAATGAAAGACGCTGTAACACAACAGGTAGAACAACAGGAAAAGCAGATGAGGACATACTCCTTTGCGAGCCGGAGTGCGAGAGAAAATGTGAATTTATTACTGTTTGCGGATGAGATTGAGAAGATCATCCACTCAGTAATCCCAAATGCAAAGATCACGGTAACGGAAAGCTCCTATACGGTGGATCAGATCACATGCGGTGAGGCGATCAGTATTGGTCGGAAGATGTTTGATCTTTTTGGAGATGAAAACTCTTTGAAGAAATCGAGCATGTTCGTAAGCAATGTAGGAGCAATCTTTGAGGAGAATGCTTTATATTATCCGGCAGAGACTAGCATGCCTTTGAGTGTTCTATTTACATTTCTTCGGTTGGCAGGAGTATTTTTCTCTGAAACAAAGACCAGATCATCATTCTTATGACCATAGTTATCATAGAAGTATTGGATGATTGCATGTGCCTTGTTTGACAAAGGGACATAACGTTCACTATTTTTCCGTTTTGTGGTAGTGTTGTCGAGGACATAGGCTTTATGAAGGCTTTTGTCACGATTCTTTATAATAGGGCTATTTTCTGTAATGAAGATTTTATTGTCATTAAGATGGACATTTTTCCATTTCAAGGCAGTAAGTTCTCCGAAACGTAATCCTGTATGTAACAGGAAGATAACCATTTTTGCATTATTACCATATATAGGAACGCCGTTGCGAAAGGTCTTATTCATTTCTGATTCTAATTTCCGTCTATCATCTGTGCTGATAAACACATGCTCTTTTGTTTTTGTAACAATATTGTTGTCACTTGGGATAATGATATCCTCTGTGGGATCTATCGAGATAATGCCCTCCCTTTTGGCATTTTGAAGATTTGTCTGAGCAGAGCTTTATTTTTCTTTATGCTGCTTTTAGAAAGAAAATCCGCCCATCCATCTACATATTGCTGGATTTGTTTATTGGTTACGTTTAATATCTGTGCTGAACCTAAATCACTGGATGCATCATTGTTTTTGCTTAGAATATCAGTGACAAAGTATTCATATCCATCATAAGTTGATGATTTGATATGTTTTTTTTGCTGTCAAGCCATTCTAGTGCTACTTGTTTGACAGTTGTCTTTTTGTCTGTCAGGTTGGTTTTTTGACCATTCTTCCATTTTAGGTATTTGCTTTACATGCCTTTTCTGTCTTGCCGGTAAAGCTTTGCCCATCAATACGAAATCGTTTGTAGGTGATTCCTTTTGCTGAGATGCTATCCCAGCAGCCTTCTTCATGTCTTCTTTTACTCATAGGTATCATCCTCCTTAAAAATGTGATTGCTATGCAAATCACTGCACTGAGAATGATCTTTGATTTTCCAAAAAGTTTTCCAAATTAAAATGGAAAACGGAATGCCTTTTCGGCTGTTTTGGGCTTCAATCGACAAATCAGAAAGTTGCCTGGAAACGACAAAAGCCCCGGAAACTCTACGTTTCCAAGGCTTTTTCTCGAAGCTGAAAATCGGACTCGAACCGACGACCCCTTCATTACGAGTGAAGTGCTCTACCAACTGAGCTATTTCAGCACTGGACATTATTCTATCGTATTTAAGATAAAAAATCAAGTCCTTTTTTCTTGAGTAGAAATGGTCTATAGTAATAAGGTATGGTTATTGGAAAGGATCACGCAGAAATCTGCGGAATGGAGACGATAATGAAGAATAAGATCGAATTTTATGGCACCTTGGGAAGTGCTTGTGAGAGTGAGAAAACATTGGAAGAAATGTTTCGTACCGGTATGACGGGAGTGCGGGTGAATCTCTCGCATCAGGATCTGGATGATCGAGAGGAATGGCTGGAGAATATGCGCCGTGCTGCAAAACGGTGTGACATAAAACCGGAGCTTTTAGTAGATCTGCAGGGACCGGAGCTTCGAATTGGTAAGCTGAAGAAGCCTATTATTCTGGAGGAGGGCAAAAAGGTTATTCTTGGAAAGGGTGGTATTAAGCTTTCCAAGCAGATCAGAACATCATTGGAAAAGGGACAGGAAATTCTGGTGGATGATGGCAAGCTTCTGTTGAAGGTCAAAAAGGCAAAAGAAAATTATGCAGAATGTATTGTTGTGCGCGGCGGTGTTCTGAAATCCAAGAAAAGTATCACAATTCCCGGACTGGAGTTGGAGCTGCCGACTTTGACAAAGGCAGATATGGCCAATATTCATAATGCTCAGGAAGCAGGGGTGACCGGTGTGATGCTTCCGTTTGTGCGTGGAGCACAGGATGTAATTAATTTGAGAAAGACGCTGCAGGCAGAAGGTGTGGAAGATATCCGGGTCTTTTCTAAGATTGAAAATCTGGCGGGTTACGAGGCAGTTGATGAGATTATTCAGGAGAGTGATATGATCGTGATTGCCAGAGGAGATCTTGGAATGGCAGTTCCTCTTTGGGAGCTTCCGGCGATCCAGAAGGATATCAGTGAACGATGCAAAAAAGCAGGCAAACCGTTTATGGTAGTGACACAGCTTCTTCATTCTATGGAGGAGGCAATGGTGCCAACCAGAGCGGAGGTATCGGATATTTATAATGCGGTGTTGGATGGTGCAGATGCATTGATGCTCACAGGAGAAACAGCGGCAGGAAATTATCCGGGCATTGCAATGGGCTATCTGGTACAGACGGCGAATCAGGCATTACAGAAGCGCAAATAAAATTTGGTGACGGTGAATCAGTAAACGGATAGTTCCCGGAGCTGACAGCATCGCAGATCGCAATATTGTTTTTGAAAGGCTGGTTTTTATATGGCGGGATCGGTAGAGCATCTGGCAGTGACTGTAGAACTGCTTCATATAGATAAAGCGGCTGATGGCAGCTTACTCCAATTAAAAGATCCGGTTCATTTTGTATTAGGAAATCTGGCACCGGATGGAATTATGTCCCGGAAAGGGTACACACGTCCCATGAAAATGCATACACATTTCCGTGATGGAATACCGGACCGGGAGTTTACTGCTCCGTCCAACCTACAGCTTTTTCATCAGAGAATACGGCAGTTTTCGAGGAAAATGTTGTCTGATCCGTCTTTGGACAGAGATTTATATCTTGGTTATATTACTCATATTCTGACAGATGAGATCTTTATGAAAACAGTGCGGCCGGAGTTTATGGAAAAGATTGCCGTGCGGGGTCTGACCGACCGGGATGCAGAGACCTTTGAGCATTTTACTTATGATGTAAATCAGATTGATTTCCGGCTGGGCGTGGAATATCCGGGGATGGATGAAATGAGGAGATGCCTGCTTTGTGAGGATCAATGCAGTATCCGGGAAACGGCAGCCTTCGATATGATCACATCACAGGAGCTGGCAGATAGCAGAAAATGGGTTCACCAGTTCTTTTTTGACCAGGCTCCGGTGCCGGAACAGCCGGTATATTACACCTATGAAAGAGCATTGCGTTTTATACAGGAGGCGTCATTATTCATAAAAGACAGGTTGCCGGAATATATTAGATTCGAGTAACGAAACAAGCATGGACGCTGGAAAATATCTGATATATTTTGTTGATATATGAAGTTGAAGCAGAAATGACAGAAGGAAAACGAATGGTACAGCAAAGAAGGAAAGTTCGCTCAACACGAAAAAAAACAAATAAACAGAAAATGAGGCGCCGGCTATGGCTTTTACTTACATTGTCGGTGCTTTTTTTGGTATGTATTATTTATGACTGTCACCGAAAGGGACTCTTTCAGAAGGAATGGAAAGAGCTTACGCATCAACCGTCGAAAACGAAGAAGGTTTCCACCAAAAAGGATCAGGATAAGATCCGTGTTCTTCTGACAAACGATGCAATGAACAGTATTTATCATGATACCATTCAGATTCGTGGAACAGGGGAGCTCGTGGTATCACAAAATGGAAGAAAAAAATGTTATGCAAAAGGGCAGACGGTAACCTTTGCAGCAAAGGGACGTCATCATATCGGGAATAAGGTTGACATTTCCTGTTCCAAAGGAAGAATAAAGGTCGTTTCGATCACAAGATCGGGCAAAAATCCGGTATATCGTGGAACGATGAAGATTGTAAAGAAAAAGCAGGGCCTGCTTTTAGTTAATACATTGACATTGCGGGAATATTTGTATGGAGTTGTGCCAAGTGAAATGCCGTCCGCATACCCTATGGAGGCATTAAAGGCGCAGGCGGTCTGTGCCCGCTCCTTTGCCTGGAGACAGATGCGTTCCAACAGCTATAAAGCGTATGGCGCAGATGTGGATGATACCACATCTTTTCAGGTGTATCATATGTCCGGAGAAGATGCACGCACCAGAAAAGCGGTCAGGTCAACTGCCGGGAAAATGGTATATTCCGGCAATAAGGTCATCACCACATATTATTATTCTACATCCTGGGGATACAGTGCATCCGAGCAGGAAGCCTGGGGTGGAAATGCCGGGCAGAATTATCCGATCCGTTTTCAGAGAGTTGGAAAGACTCCGGGACAGAGCCTGCGGCAGGAGTCGGGATTTTATGATTTTATTACAAAGGATTCCATAGAGACATATGATTCCGGTTATGACTGGTATCGCTGGCAGGTAAAGCTTCCGGCAGAAACGCTGGGAGCAAAGCTTGGGATTGGTAAGGCGGAAAAGATCAGGATATTGAAACGGGGCAGAAGCGGACTGATCCGCAGCCTTCGGGTCAGCGGGACAAAAGGCCGGGTCACATTAGAAGGTCAGGAAAAGATCAGACAGCAGTTATATCCGGCGGGAACCGAGATCTTGAAAAAGAAATCAGGTGAGAAGGTAGTGCTTTCTATGCTGCCAAGTGCAGCTTTTACCGTTCTGGACGGAACAGAGGATGGAAAAGTTGTATTTACACTGATGGGAGGAGGTCTTGGTCATGGCGTGGGAATGAGCCAGAATGGCGCCGGGGAAATGGCAAGACAGGGGAAAAGCTATAAAGAAATTTTACAGCATTATTACAGTCATTGTGGGGTTCGGTAATATCAGTTGAAAAAACGACGGACCATTTCATTTAACCAGCCACCAAAGAAGAGGATATACATACAGGCATAAAGCCATACCATTAGCAGGGCGATGGTGGTCATGGCTCCGTAGATGGAGGAATAATTACTGATGTGATCCACATAAAAGGAGTAAAGATAAGAAAAACCAAGCCAACCAATGGTAGCGGTGATCGCACCGGGCAACTGGCTGATAAAAGTAACGCGGTTTGGTGTGATCGTGCTTCCTGCAATCTCATCTGAAGGAACATAGTCTGAGACATAGCCGTGCAGCTTATGATTCGGGATCAGTACATACATACCGGTAAAGAAAAGGAGCATAATGAAAAAACCTGCGGTGGAACGAAAGCTGATAATGGGAAGCAGGATATGGGTCAACAACGGAAAGATTTTGGTGATCCGCAGAAAAAGCTGATTACCAAATACCAGAAGCACAAGAGTTGCAATGATCAGCAGAGCAAAAAGCAAAGTGTAAATCATTGCCCAGAGACGTAGGGTAAAGTATCCTCGTGTTTCGGGAATCTTATACACGGAATTCAGACCGTAGATAATGGAAAGGAAAGACTTTGATCCAAGCCATAAGGCGGCAATAACAGTCACAGGCAGCAAGGATGAGGTCTGTGTTGTATAGATGCCATTAATAATATCTGCCATAAATTTACGAAATGATTCCGGAAGAAATGCCTCCACAGCGGTAATTAAAAGCTCCGGGGATAGTGGCAGACGCTGTAACAGAACCAGCATAAACATGGTAAAAGGAAAAAAAGACAGGATCATCATAAATGCGGCCTGTCCGGCATACGCAGATACCGCTGTATCCAGAAGATTAAAGCCAAGGAGCTTTCCTTTACGGTAGATAACCTGCGGAACTGCTTTTGGTTCTTCATTCCATTGATTTTTTAAGCGGAGAAACATTTCCCGCATCTTATTCAGATTCTCATTTTTTTTCATCTCTTTTCCTCATTTCCCGATGATTCATTACATAGGCATTGTGAAACGATATAGTTTCATCAAAGTGTAAAAATAGTTTAGTTTAAATGGGACAGCTTAAGAGGTAAGCAGCTTGTAGTTCCCGGAACGCAGCACCTGATAAAGTGCACGGGTATCTGTGACAGGTATGGAGGTTTCAATGCCGCCCTTTGCCACATCCTCCAGCTCGTGAAAATCACTTCCGGAAGATTGGATCATATGATATTTTTGCGACCATTCTTTGGCAAGCTCATTCTGATTATTGTGCCTTGGATTACCATTGTAGCTCTCGGCACCGTCCAGATAAGCCGGATCAGCCGGAGTACAGTACGTCCGGTAAGGATGTGCCTGTAAAAGAAGGATCTGTTCCTTCTGACAAAGTGCATAAAGCTCCTTCAGAGTCATTTCGTGAAGATCCGGATGCTGCAGAATAAACTTCTCGGTAATGCCATAAAGCAGATAATCATTGGGACTGCCCGGCAGATTCGCCTCTGCTCCCAGAAGAACAGGAAAGCCGATTTTATCTCCGGCAGCCTTAGCAGTCCGGTATCCATTTAAGAAATATTGTGCGTAAGCTTCAGCTGTCTCTGCTCCACTTCGTTCCTGAGCCCATTTACAGTAGTGATCCGTGATCACAATGGCATCATAGCCCGTCTGTTGATACAAAACAGGAATCTGCCCGGCAGAAACATTGGCGCAGGGACTTGCCTCACCGGTATGTGCATGCATCTCTATTTTCATAAGAAAAACCTCGATTTCTGTGAAATTCGTCTATCAGCGTTATCCTATCATTTTATGGAGAGCTTGTCAAAAATATGCGGAAAATATATACTATAGATAAAGCGGAGATCCGGGAGAAGGAATCCGCATATTATCAAAAAATATAGTTGCAGAGCATCTGCAGAATGGAGGAATATTATGCATAGTTTTCAGTCATTTACAGCCGATATGATGGAGTGTAGTCCATTTGATAAGATTGGAAAGGAATGGATGCTGGTAACAGCAGGAAATGAGGAGAAGGTAAATACCATGACAGCTTCCTGGGGTGGCATGGGTGTTATGTGGGGGAAAAATGCTGCTTTTATTGTAATTCGTCAAAGCCGCTATACAAAAGAATTTATTGATAAAGAGGGAACCTTTTCCTTGTCATTTCTGGGAGAGAAGTATCGCAATATGCTCAAATATCTGGGAACGGTGTCCGGACGCACAGAGGATAAGATTAAAGAAGCAGGCGTAGAGATCAATTATCAGAATGGTGTTCCATATGTGGATCAGGCGAATCTCGTATTGATCTGCCGAGCCATGTCTGCTACAGAACTTAAGCCGGAGGAGTTTCTTGATTCGGAGATTGATGAAAAATGGTATGCAGACAAAGATTATCATACCTTATATATTGCGGAGATCACAGATTTTCTGGCGCGGTAATTGTGTTCAAACAGTGAAGAAAATATGGCAGAAATCCGGCATTTTTATGTCACAAAAGGGGCAGATGTGTTGATTGAATAAATCTATTTCAAATAGAAAAAATAACGCCGCACAAAATATAGTTTAATGCCGATTTTTCCGCTATTTTCCACGGATTTTGCACTCGCAATTATTGACAGGAAAATATGAGTGTGCTATTATGGATTTGCAAATTTATATACTTATTAAGGAGGCAATATTATGAGATTATCAAATGTAGCAAAAAGAGTATTTTCTGTTGCATTAGCAGCAACTGTTGCAGCTTCTTCTATTGTTGCTGTACCACAGGTTTCCAAGAAGGCTGACGCTGCATCCAGCGCAACTGCATATCTTTGCTTCGCAAGCAAGAGCTATAATGGTGTACTTTCTAACCACGACGACTCAAACCGCAGCAAGGGTGTTATGAATGGAAACAAGAAAGCATCCATCAAGGGAATTAAGGTTTCTAACGCAACCATCAAGAAAGGCAGCTTTACTGTAACAGTAACCGCTTCCGGTGCGAAACTGAAATCCTTTGCAAAGGATGGCGGCTGGAACAGCATTTATGTAGACACAAGCCTTGCAGGTAAGGACAAGAAGAAACTCAAAGTAACATCTGCAACATTAAAGATTGACGGTTCTACAGTAAAGACCATCAAGAACCCTACACTTACTCCGGATCCGGGTGTTAAGACCGGCAACACACAGGTAATGGTCGTTAATACTTGGAATAAGTATTCTCAGAAGAAGTACAAAGCAGCAAGCTGCAAGAAGATGCCTAAGAAGAGCATCTCTGTTACAATTTCCGGTACATTAAAATAATACATTTTAATGGGAATCTAAGGTAGATATTTTTGATTGCACTTCTACATTTTGAAGAGCCATATAACAGTGGAGATCATTGTTATATGGCTCTTTTTGAATGGAATAAGAAAATATTCGTTTTTTGTTTCCTGATATTGACATCTGAATTCTGCATAATAGCATACAAAAAATGCAACACTTTCTAACAAAATGTTGCATTTTTGTTTACACAAATTATATCGACAGTAAGTGAGGAATCTTAACCCCTATTATAAAAAATTGTGAAATTAATCTGTTATCTTCTCTATATAGAATGAACAAATGCCGTCCGGTGCGCTTTAAAGATCGATTTTCCGAAAGACATAATCCATATCATCCTGTTCAATTCCAAGATACCGTTTTGTAATCTGATAAGAGGAATGATTGTATATATTCATCAGCATTGCGGGTGGAACGCCCTGCTTCCAGGCGTGATAACCAAAGGTTTTACGCAGGGAATGACAACTGATATGTCCCTCCAGTCCACATCCTTCGGCGGCACGGCGGATAATACGGTAGGCCTGATAACGGCTGATGGCATGTGATGGGTCCGAATGTGTGCAAAACAGGAAATCCTCTTCGTTTCGATCCTTGCGGCACATTACCAGTGCTTCATGCAGGGAATGATTTACGGCGATCATGGTCTTTTTTCCTGTTTTCTGTTCCACAAGACAGATATGTGATCGGTATCGTTTGTTCTGAAAATCGTATACATCATTCCAGCGTAATTTTAATATATCACTGATTCGCAGAGCCGTATTTAATCCCATAATGATCAGCAGATAATTTCGGTACTTCTCCTTTTCTAAATAATAATTCTTGAATTTTTCCAGTTCCCGTTTTCCCCTGATTGGATTTGTAGTTCCCATGTGTCCTCCTTCTGTACAAAAATGCACAACTTATTGATCAATTTACAGCATCATTATACCTTGAATACAACATTTTGTTAGAAATTGTATCTTTTTTTATTTCATTTCTGAAATCCTTTTGGACTTCGCAGATAAAAAGAGATAGAAAGGAGAAGCTTTCCATGCTGAGACTTACAGTAAGCCCGGAGGAATATCTGATGATTGGCGACAACATCAAGATTGTCTTTCTGGGAGGCTCAAAAAATCATCTGCAGATCATGGTGGATGCACCACGGGATGTAGACATTATGCGGA
>OGZW01001260.1_pt1 | contig 20609 bp, 21 predicted proteins | sample 1577001 | NCBI WGS metagenome assembly OGZW01 (sample SAMEA3541519, study PRJEB24748) | human gut metagenome | biome: human gut; feature: human-associated habitat; material: faeces | place: China | collected 2012 | reverse complement strand
ATGTCATCTCCTGGGAAGTCATACTCGGAAAGAAGTTCACGAATTTCCATCTCAACCAGTTCAAGAAGTTCGTCATCATCTACCATATCACATTTGTTCATGAATACAACGATGTACGGAACACCAACCTGACGAGCAAGAAGAACGTGCTCTTTTGTCTGAGCCATAACACCATCTGTAGCAGCAACTACGAGGATAGCACCATCCATCTGAGCTGCACCTGTGATCATGTTCTTAACGTAGTCAGCATGTCCTGGGCAGTCAACGTGTGCATAGTGTCTATGCTCTGTCTGATACTCAACGTGTGCTGTAGAAATTGTGATACCACGCTCTCTTTCTTCTGGAGCTTTATCGATATCTTCGAAGTTTTCAACTGTGTTTCCTGGAACTCTTTCAGCCAGAACTTTTGTGATAGCTGCTGTTAAAGTTGTTTTACCATGGTCAACGTGTCCGATGGTACCAATGTTACAATGCGGTTTTGTTCTCTCAAACTTAGCCTTTGCCATTTTAAAATGTCCTCCTTAAAAAACTATGCTCTCTCTTTCAGAGCATTTTATCAGTTTTTGACTTGCTATCCTTGATTATATTGCAAATCAAGGATATTTGCAAGTTTTTTTATCAATAAATACGACTGATTATTTTGTAGCTTTACCAGCGAGTACTTTTTCCTGTACGGATTTTGGTACTGGCTCGTATTTTTCAAAGAACATGGAGTAGTTACCACGACCCTGTGTTCTGGAACGCAGGTCTGTGGAATAACCGAACATTTCAGCCAGAGGAACGAAGGAGTGAATTACCTGTGCGTTGCTTCTTGCTTCCATACCTTCGATACGACCACGTCTGGAGTTGATATCACCGATTACATCGCCCATGTATTCTTCAGGCATGGTAACTTCAACTTTCATGATCGGCTCAAGCAGTACCGGATTACCTTTCTTCATAGCATCCTTGAATGCCATGGAACCAGCGATATGGAATGCCATTTCACTGGAATCGACTTCGTGGTAAGATCCGTCGTATACATTTGCATGTACACCCAGTACCGGGAATCCGCCCAGGATACCAGCTTTTGCTGCTTCTTCGATACCTTCTCCTACTGCCGGGATGTATTCCTTCGGAATAGCACCACCAACAACGGTAGATTCGAACTTGAATGTCTCTTCGCCGTTCGGATCCATCGGCTCGAATTTAACTTTACAGTGACCGTACTGTCCACGACCACCAGACTGTTTTGCATACTTGCTGTCTACATCTACAGGTTTTGTAAATGTCTCTTTGTAAGCAACCTGAGGAGCACCTACGTTTGCTTCTACTTTAAACTCACGAAGCAGACGGTCTACGATGATTTCCAGATGCAGCTCACCCATACCAGCGATGATTGTCTGACCAGTCTCCTGATTTGTATGAGCACGGAATGTCGGGTCCTCTTCAGCCAGTTTTGCAAGAGCCTCACCCATCTTGCCCTGACCTGCTTTGGTCTTCGGCTCGATTGCCAGCTCGATAACTGGCTCTGGGAATTCCATAGACTCCAGAATAACCGGATGCTGTTCGTCACAGATAGTATCACCTGTTGTTGTAAATTTGAAACCTACTGCTGCTGCAATATCACCAGAGTAAACTTTATCAAGCTCTGCTCTCTTGTTTGCATGCATCTGCAGGATACGTCCTACACGCTCTTTTTTATTCTTTGTTGCATTCAGTACGTAAGAACCGGAGTTCATAGTACCTGAGTACACACGGAAGAATGCCAGCTTACCTACGAACGGGTCAGCCATGATCTTGAATGCCAGAGCGGAGAACGGTTCTTCGTCTGAAGAATGTCTTACTACTTCGTTGCCATCTTCGTCAACACCTGTAATAGCCGGGATATCGGTTGGTGCAGGCATGAAATCAATGATAGCATCCAGAAGTTTCTGAACACCTTTGTTTCTGTAAGCAGTACCACAGCATACAGGAATTGCCTGACATTCGCAGGTTCCTTTACGCAGTGCAGCTTTCAGTGCGTCGATGGATGGTTCTTCACCTTCCAGATATTCCATCATCAGGTCATCATCCAGCTCGCAGATTTTCTCGATCAGTTCTGTATGATACAGTTCTGCGTCGTCTTTCATATCTTCCGGGATATCTGTGATTGAGATATCTTCACCCTTTTCATCGTTATAGATGTAAGCTTTCATCTCAAACAGATCGATGATTCCCTTAAATTCATCTTCTTTGCCGATTGGCAGCTGCAGGCAGATTGCGTTTTTACCAAGTCTTGTACGAATCTGATCAACAGCGTTGTAGAAATCTGCACCTAAGATATCCATCTTGTTGATGAATGCCATACGCGGTACATTGTAAGTGTCAGCCTGACGCCATACGTTTTCAGACTGAGGTTCTACACCACCCTTTGCACAGAACACGCCGACAGCGCCGTCCAGTACACGAAGGGAACGTTCAACCTCTACTGTAAAGTCAACGTGACCCGGGGTATCAATGATATTGATACGATATTCCTGTGCACCTTTTTTCGGTTTGCACTGTTCCTGCGGAGTCCAATGACAGGTAGTTGCGGCTGAAGTAATTGTGATACCTCTTTCCTGTTCCTGCTCCATCCAGTCCATGGTAGCAGTACCTTCGTGAGTATCACCGATTTTATAGTTTACACCAGTATAATACAGGATACGCTCTGTCAGTGTTGTTTTACCAGCATCGATATGAGCCATGATACCAATATTTCTGGTTCTCTCTAATGGATATTCTCTTCCAGCCAAGGTTTTTCTCCTCCTTAGAATCTGTAATGAGCAAATGCCTTATTAGCCTCTGCCATCTTATGCATGTCTTCTTTCTTCTTCACAGATGCTCCTGTGTTGTTTGCAGCATCCAGAATTTCATTTGCCAGTCTCTCTTCCATTGTCTTCTCGCCTCTCTTGCGGGAATACAGAGTGATCCAGCGAAGTGCTAATGCCTGACGACGATCAGCTCTTACCTCGATAGGTACCTGGTATGTTGCTCCACCAATACGTCTAGCTTTTACTTCCAGAACTGGCATGATGTTATTCATAGCCTCTTCAAATACTTCGATAGCCGGCTTGTCAGTTTTCGCAGCAACTCTTTCGAATGCTCCGTATACGATTTTCTGAGCTACACCTTTCTTACCATCTAACATAATGTTATTGATAAGTTTGGTAACCACTTTATTATTGTACAGCGGATCCGCTAATACATCTCTTTTCTGAGTATGTCCTTTACGTGGCACGGTACTTCCCTCCTTAATCATTGAAATTAATTCATCGGTACTCACATGTGTCGTTCTACTGTGTATCGTGCTCGCAACTTCTATATTAACCCGCAACCACTGGTAAATAAGAATACGGCACAACAGTTAGTTCTGTTTGTGATACGACTTTATTGTTCTATTACTGTTTCGCTTAAAAGTCTGTAACTTTTATTATTTCTTAGCGTCTTTTGGTCTCTTTGCTCCGTATTTGGAACGAGCCTGTCTTCTCTTAGCAACGCCTGCTGTATCCAGAGTACCACGAACGATGTGGTATCTTGTACCTGGAAGGTCCTTTACACGTCCTCCACGAATCAGAACAACGCTATGCTCCTGAAGGTTATGTCCCTCACCTGGGATGTAGCTTGTTACTTCGATTCCGTTTGACAGACGAACTCTGGCGATCTTTCTCAGAGCTGAGTTAGGCTTCTTAGGTGTAGCTGTCTTAACTGCTGTACACACACCTCTCTTCTGTGGTGCAGATACATTAGTTGCACGCTTCTTCAGTGAGTTATATCCTTTCTGAAGTGCCGGTGCTGTAGATTTCTTCTCAGAAGTCTGACGTCCTTTTCTAACTAACTGGTTAAATGTTGGCATTCTTTTCACCTCCTATGAATTATTCGTTACCTTGGGCTTATGCCTCAAGGGGCTGCGGATAATCAATTCGTTATCCTGATTTGCGCATCAAAAGAACAATGTCTTTTTCCACACGCTTGTTTAGTTTATTACGTTTAGCGCCGAAAGTCAAGGCTTTTTTCGCATTTTCCATATTATTTTTCATACAAAAATAACAGATGGCACTCTCTTTTTTTCTTAAGAAACCATCTGTTATTTGTTATTAAATCAAATTCTTTTTTCTAGCAACTATGAAAGTAAATCTCTTCTTTATTTTCAACGAAATAAATTAGTACGCTTTGCCCCAGTATACCATATGCTTCGCCGGTTTTCCGCAGCATACACATACGTCTGAAAGATGCTCTTCCTCTTCCGGAATACATCTTGATGTAGCTCCACCTGTCTGAGCCTTGATCTCATCTTCACAAGCTTCGTCTCCACACCACATTGCTTTGATGAATCCAAGGTTCTCATTGAACTTCTCATTCATCTCGTCCATTGTTGTTGCTTCATTGATATGAGAGTCAAGGAATGCTTTTGCTCTGTTATACATATCATTCTGCATTGTCTCAAGAACTTCGGCAAGTTTTGTTGTAAGCTCATCCAGAGAAACAACAATCTTCTCTCTTGTATCACGTCGTACGATAACTGCCTGATTGTTCTCGATGTCTTTCGGTCCGATCTCGATACGTGTCGGGATTCCAAGGATCTCCTGTCCGCTGAACTTCCATCCAGGTGCTTTGTCAGAATCGTCGATTTTCACTTTGTATCCTGCTGCCTTCAGTGTATCAACAAGTTCATTTGCCTTATCAAGAACACCTTCTTTATGCTGAGCAATCGGAATGATCATTGTCTGCACCGGTGCGATTCTCGGTGGAATAACAAGTCCACTATCATCTCCGTGTACCATGATCAGCGCACCGATGATTCTTGTAGACAGTCCCCAGGATGTCTCGTATACTTCATGAAGTTCGTTATTCTTATCTGAATACTGAATACCAAACGCACTCGGGAATGAACTTCCAAAGAAGTGACTTGTTGCTGACTGCAGTGCTTTTCCATCATGCATCAGTGCTTCGATTGTATAAGTATCCTGTGCTCCTGCGAATTTCTCGCTCTCTGTCTTACGTCCGGAAACTACCGGGATTGCAAGAATATCCTGTGCAAAGTCTCTGTAGACTCTCCACATCTGTTTTGTACGCTCTTCTGCTTCTTCGTATGTTGCATGGATTGTATGTCCTTCCTGCCACAGGAACTCTCTAGAACGAAGGAATGGTCTTGTTGTCTTCTCCCAGCGAAGAACGGAACACCACTGATTCCACACCTTAGGAAGATCACGGTAAGACTGAACTGTCTTGCTCCAGACATCACAGAACAGTGTCTCAGATGTAGGACGGATACAGAATCTTTCCTGAAGTTCTTCCAGTCCACCATGTGTTACCCATGCAACTTCCGGTGCAAATCCTTCGATATGATCCTTTTCTTTCTGAAGAAGGCTTTCCGGGATCATAACCGGAAGGTATACATTCTCTACTCCTGTCTCTTTGAAACGTGCATCCAGGTTCTTCTGAATATTCTCCCACAGAGCATATCCGTTCGGAAGGTAGTTCATACATCCTTTAACGCCTGAATAATCACACAGTTTTGCTTCACGCACAACGTCTGTATACCACTGAGCAAAATCTTCTTCTCTGGCAGTGATATTCTGTACTAATTTCTTTGCCATTGTTCTTCTCCTTTTTGTTTTTTTGCATTGCTGTCCCCTGACAGCAGTTTGCTTTTACTTTAATATAAAAAATCGCCGGGATATCGCATCCCCACGATAGGGACCGAATATCTCCGGCGGTACCACCCTAATTAATGCAATACATCCATTCTATAATCAAAACCAACACAAATGATCTCTGTATCTGCATTCACTTTTTTCTCCTTTAACGCAGGACCTACGCTGTACTTTCATACAGGGACTCCCGGGCCGGTTCCATACCGTAATGCAAAGGCTCTCACCTGCCGCCTTCTCTCTGAAGCATGCTGCGTATCTACTATTCCCGTTCAACGTCAGTTATCAAATGAAATTCTAACTGATAAAACACCCGCTGTCAAGCCAAAAAGCTTTATCCTCTGATTTCCAGAAGCTTTGCTTTCAATTCATTTTCCATATTGCGAAGTTCCGCCTCCGCTTCCCGGCGTTTTTCTCTTCCTTCTCTCTGAATGTTCATCACTTCATCCAATGTAGAGATCAGTGATTCATTTGTTGCTTTCAATGTCTCAAGATCTGCAATTCCTCTTTCAGACTCTTTTGCAGTCTCAATTGTGGACATTTTTAATGTCTCCGCATTCTTCTTCAACAGTTCATTTGTCATATCCGTCACCTGTCTCTGTGCTGCCGCCGCCTGTGAAGAATGTTCTACTCCAAGTGCAAGAAGCATCTGACTCTTCCACAACGGGATCGTATTCACAATTGTAGACTGGATCTTCTCTACCATCTGTGTATCATTATTCTGAACCAGACGGATCTGTGGTGCGGTCTGGATGGAGATCATTCTCGTCAGTTCAAGATCATGTAACTTCTTTTCAAAACGGTTGCACATCGAATCCAGATCTTTTGCTGCCTGCGCATCTTCCGGGAGACCGCTTACCTGAGCTTTGCTCATCAATTCAGCAAGCTGTGTGCTTCTTACTTCTTCCAGTTTTTTCTTTCCTGCAAGAATATACATAGAAAGCTCTTTAAAATAAGTAAGATTCAGATCATACATTTTATCAAGTATCGCAACATCTTTCAGCAGCTGCACCTGATGGTTATCCAGTGCTTTCACGATCTGATTCACATTTTCTTCAGCTTTCGAATACTTTGCTTTCATAGATTCAACTTTATTCGATGCTTTCTTAAATATTCCAAGAAATCCTTTGCTCTCTTCTTCATCAAAGCTCTTCAGTTCAGTTACAACATTCGTAAGCAGTGTACCAACTTCTCCCAGATCCTTTGACTTCACATTTTCTAAAGCACTTTCTGAGAAATCTGCCATCTTTTTTTGTGTACCTGCGCCATACTGAAGAATCATAGAAGAATTTGTCAGATCGATCTGCTGTGCAAATGCATCTACCATCCTGCGTTCTTCTTCTGTCAGAATCGTATCGTCCAGCTTCGGTTCTTCCGGCTGCACCACCGGTTTCTTTTTTTCTTCCTCCTGAAACGGTTCCAGTGTCAGTGTTGGCACTGTGCTTACATCCTTGAATTCATCACTCATAGTAATCCTCCACTTCTGTTTGTAACTGTTTTGATTCATTATCTGTTTGGGAAATCATTATTTTTTCAGCCCGTCTTCTGTCAGACCTTCCTGAGCAAGCATTGTATGAAGCACTGAAATATCTGAAGATACATCCCATGCTGTATCCTGGAACAGACTGTCCAGTAATTTCTCAAATGCAAGATTCAATGTATCTATCGTATCTTCAATCTCTTTCTTGGAAGAAATGATATTTTCTCCCTGTACCGGCTGTGCATCCAGCTCTTCATACGCTTCAAGAAGTTTCATCGTTGTCGGAAGATAATAATCCATCATTCTTCGCATATCATTCACCGAATCCGGATTCTGCTCCACGCGGTCAAAAATACGATCCACGAGCAGTTCCATGCGGGAAATCTTTGCCGAAATCACTTCTCCCGGAATTGCGTCATTCGCTGCCTTGATCCTTCTCACATATTCATCCCCTGCCTGTACAATCTTCTGTACTTCCGGTGAAAGTCTATCATACTCTTCCTGCATCTTTCTCTGAGCAGCCTGCTCTTCTGCCTTACGCTGTTTCATATCTTCCATAAGAGCTGTATACTGATTCCATGCCTGTTCACTGACCATCAGGCATGATTCCTTCTCATCCAGATGTCCCTGACAGAACCAGCCTTTTGTAATCATTTTTTTCACATCTTTCAGAACCTTTCTGACATCTCGTCCTGTCGCAGAAGCAATTTCCTTAATATCACAAAATTCCCGGTCTCTCAGAACAGATACATATTGGCGAAACCTTCCCACAGTACATACCATATCTACTCCTACATAAGTCATCACTGCAAAAGATATAAAAGCAACTGCAAAAATTCCAATAATCAGACCACTGACTACATCAAACGCTGTGATCACACTTCCAATCAAAGTGATGATAAGGAAAATAACAGAAGTCAATCCAAATACAGCTCCTGTCGCTGCCAGAAAAGTCCCGCCGATCTTTACCGAAGTTCCTTTGAGATATCTTGGACTCACCGGTACCGGACGATTCTGACTATAATTTCTCATTTCCGACATCTTCGATCCTTGATTCGGACGATACCCCTGGTTTTCTGCACCTGATCTGCTTCCGGTATTCTTTTTATTTCCATATAATGGCTGTCCTGTCTTCGGATCTCTGTACCATCCACCGTTTTTAATTCCTGCTGAGACACAGTCCATCGCATGGTTCACTGTATCCGACACCATCTGATTCAGTCTGCTGTAATCCTTTGTATCAATTGCATCCTGTATCGTCTGCTTTATCTCTTCTCCAAAATGTTCCCAGTCATTATTCATTGATGTTCTCCTTAAAAGCTTGACCTGATTCGTTTGCATCATGTATCATTATAACATTATTAATTCTCAGTTTAGACGCAACTTTAGCGATTGTCAAGAAAGAAGGATACAATTATGATTTCATCACTTACCCCTGAAATAATATATGAGGACAAGGATATTATCGTCTGTCATAAACCTGCTGGAGTTCCTACCCAGAGCAGCCGCATTGGCACAAAAGATATGGTCAGTATTTTAAAAAATCATCTGATAAAAAATACTGCTAAAAAAGCCTCTTCACGCGAACCTTATATTGCCGTCATCCATCGACTGGATCAACCGGTAGAAGGACTTCTTGTTTTTGCCAAAACACCTGCTGCCGCAAAGGAACTTTCCCGCCAGCTTACCACATCCGGTTTTGGGAAATATTACCGTGCACAGGCTTTAGGCATTTTCGAACACAACGAAGGAACTCTGGAAGACTATCTTGTAAAAGACGGACGAACCAACACCTCCCGTGTCTGTGAAGAAAATGTGCCTAATGCAAAGTATGCACGACTTCATTATAAAGTAATTCATACAGATACACTTCCTTCGGGTGAACCTTTTTCCCAACTGGAAATTCATCTGGATACCGGGCGTCATCATCAAATCCGCGTGCAGTTTGCACATGCCGGACACCCTCTGATCGGAGACCGGAAATATGGCACTGCCGCATGCACTTCACGACAGTTGATGCTTTGTGCCTGTCGACTGGAATTCACACATCCGACAACCGGTGAAAAAATGGTTTTTCATTTATAAGGCAAAAAGAAAAGTGCAGTGATCGGGCAATCGCTGCACTTTTCTTTTCGCCTGTTTCCTATCTATTGTATTAGCCCTGCCTTTACTTGGCATTTATCCAAGATAAGAGCAGCACCACAATACCCTACATCTCGTCAACAACCAACGGCTCCGGCTCTTCTTCAAGTGCCTGCTGATATCTTGCAAGAATTGTTGACTGAATTCGTTCTCTTGTTCCTGAATTGATCGGATGTGCGATATCACGATACTCACCATCTAATGCTTTTTTACTTGGCATTGCAATGAAAAGCCCCTTTTCACCTTCGATCACTTTGATATCATGAACAACAAACTCCTCATCAATTGTGATAGATACTACTGCTTTTAACTTTCCTTCTTTCGCAACTTTACGTACACGTACATCTGTAATCTGCATATTACAGTTCCCCTTTCTCTTTTGCATTATCACGGAATATGAACACCCTTTTTCAGGGTTTTTGTGCTTATCTTGGCTTATAATGCATATCTTTCATTCTTTTCAATAACTATTTTAATTCCGTCTTCCCCTACATGTCTTGTATTCGCACGGATCGTATCCCTGCTCTCTACAATACAGTTCTCAATGTATGTATTATCTCCAAGATATACATCATTCAATATGATAGAGTTCTTGATCACGCAATTATTTCCAACAAATACTTTCTTGAAAATAACTGAGTTCTCTATCGTTCCATTAATAATACTTCCGCTTCCAACCAGACTGTTCTTCACGATCGCACCCGGATTATATTTTGCCGGTGGCTGATCACTCACCTTAGAATATACACTTGGCAGATCCTTGAAGAAATATTTTCTCACTTCCGGTTTCAGGAAATCCATATTTGTCTTGTAATATGCATCTACTGTTGAAATATTATTCCAATAGCTTTCAATCTTATAACCATAAATCTTCTTTACATTCTTATAACGGATCAGGATATCATTTACGAAATCATGTCTCTCTTCTTCCGCACATTGTTCTACAAGATCGATTAGCAGTCTTCTGCGGATCACATAAATTCCTGTAGAGATTGTCTGTGATCTTGCAATCATCGGTTTTTCTTCAAATTCTTCGATTCTGCAAGATTCATTCATCTTAACGGTTCCGAATCTTGTCGCATCTTCTCCTGCTCCAAGTTCTTTACAAACAACAGTGATATCTGCTTTCTTCGCAATATGATATTCCAGCACTTTATTATAATCCATCTTATAGACTGCATCACCTGATGTAATGATTACATAAGGTTCATGACATCTTCTCAGGAAATCCAGATTCTGATAAATCGCATCCGCAGTTCCTCTGTACCAGTAACCGTTATCATCTGTGATCGTAGGTGTGAATACATATAATCCACCTTGTTTTCTTCCGAAATCCCACCATTTGGAGGAATTCAGATGCTCATTCAAAGAACGGGCATTGTACTGTGTCAGCACAGCAACTTTCTGGATATGAGAGTTTGTCATATTACTTAATGTAAAGTCAATTGCGCGATAGCTTCCGGCAACCGGCATTGCTGCTGCCGCACGTCTTGAAGTCAGCTCTTTCATCTTTCTGCTGTTACCGCCGGCTAAAATAATTCCTACTGCTCTCATACTCTGTCACCTGCCTTTATCAATGTCTCACCGCTTGCAAGTACTCCATCTATGTAATCCTCGGATGATGTCACTCCACTGATGGCGGTATTCTTTCCAATCTGTACTCCTCCCGGAATCACTGAATTTTCTCCGATTGTAGCCAGTCCACCGCTGTAAATATTCGGCTTCATCTTATTCGGAACTTCACTTCCTATTCCGATAGAAACATCATTTCCAATCACTGTGTCTTCTGCTATGATTGCTTTCTCGATCACACAGTTTTCTCCGATCGTAACTCCCTGCATAATAATTGAGTCACGGACTACGCTGCCTTTTCCTACAGTAACACTTCCTCCAAGAACAGAACTGTGGACTTCTCCGTAAATTTCTGTTCCGTTTGCAATGATACATCTGTCTACAACAGCATTCTCTGCAATATACTGTGGAGGAAGATTCGCACTGTTCGTATAAATCTTCCAGAATTCTTCATAAAGATTAAACTCCGGAATGATATCGATCAGTTCCATATTCGCTTCCCAATAAGAGCTGAGTGTTCCAACATCTTTCCAGTATCCGTTGTACTCATATGCAAACAGCCTGCACATCTGTTTCTGGGACAGACAGCAGATTTTGAAAAAGCGGTTGTCAAGGTAGACAGCAGTTACCCGTGGGAGGGAAAAGTAACCTATCAGGTAAAGGCGAAGATGAAAGACGCATTTGAACTGGCAATCCACATTCCGTCCCATATCCGCATGGATACACTTTGCGTGACAGTCAATGGAGAAAAGACAGATGCAGCATCCTGCATAAAAGACGGATATCTTTATCTGAAGCAAAACTGGGGAGAAAATGATGTGATTGAGCTTACATTTGATCTTCCGGTACGCAAAATTTATGCAAACACAAACGTGCGTGAAGATGAAGGCTGTGTCGCCCTGATGCGTGGTCCGGTTGTTTACTGTTTTGAGGGAGTTGACAATGGCGAATGTATTCAGGCACTTCGTATACCAAGAGAGATCAAAGCTGAGACGGAACTTTGCAAAGAAGGTGTATTAGCGGGAAATGTGCTGATCCATCTGCCGGGATACCGGATGGAGAGCAGTGATGCACTTTACTCCGAGGAACGCCCGAAGCGGACAGATGTGACGCTGACCGCAATTCCTTATTATGCGTGGGCGAACCGGGGAGAAAACCAGATGCGTGTCTGGATGCCGGAGGAGTGATCTTTCCGACTAGTTTTCTACACGAAATACCAGACATCCGTGTGCTGGCGGTGTGACAGAAATGGCACTGCCGGATACGGATGTTTTTTCTTTGCTCCAAAGTTCCGCGGTCTACGGCATCGCAGCCGATGCCCGCAATGGGGAAGCTGTGGCAAAAATCTTTGTGGCCAAGGGCCGCCCGCAGGATAACCCCCTGATCGTCCACATCACCGGCCCGGAGATGCTGCCCGGCCTCGTCAGCGAGGTGCCGGAGCGGGCACAGCTGCTCATGGCGGCGTTCTGCCCCGGCCCGCTGACCATCATCATGCCGCGCGGCCCGGAGGTGGCGGCGGAGTGCTGCGCCGGTTTGGACACCGTCGGCATCCGGATGCCCAGCCACCCCGTGGCCCGTGCGGTCATCGAGGCCAGCGGCTGCGCCTTTGCGGCCCCTTCGGCCAACCTGTCCGGCAAACCCAGCCCAACCAACGCACAGGACGTCTTCACCGATATGAACGGCCGTTTGCCCCTGATTCTGGACGGCGGCGAGTGCGACTGGGGCGTGGAGTCCACGGTCGTGTCGGTCGTGGGCGATAAGCCCACCCTCTTCCGCCCCGGCCACATTACATTGGAAGACCTGGAACGCGCCCTCGGCGAAGAGGTCGAAGTCTCCAAGGCCATCCTCGAAAAGCTCCCGGAGGGCGCGGTCGTCCGCAGCCCCGGCATGAAGTATAAGCACTACGCCCCCAAGGCGGATGTCACCCTGCTGGACGGCACCTTTGAGCAGTTCAAGGCTTACGTGGAGGCCCACATGGACCAGAATCCCAGCTGCCTCTGCTTCACGGGCGAGGCCGAAAAACTCGGTGTGCCCTGTGTGGAGTATGGCCGCGAGGGCGATGGTGCCGACCAGGCAAAGCACATCTTCCGCAGCCTCCGCGCACTGGATGAGCAGGGCGACGGCGTCGTCTATGCTCGCTGCCCGCAGAAAGACGGCCTGTCCATGGCGGTGTACAACCGCCTCATCCGGGCGGCGGCTTTCCGGGTGATCGCGCTATGATCACGCTTGGCATCACGGGCCGCAGCGGCTGCGGAAAATCCACCGTGACCGCGGTATTCTCGGCCCATGGGGTCCCGTTGGCCGACGCAGACCAGATCTCGCGGGAGATGCTGCTGCCGTCTTCGCCGCTGCTGCCGGTGCTGGCCCGGCGGTTCGGGGCAGACATCCTCCGGGCGGACGGCTCGCTGGACCGCCGCCTGCTGGCAGACCGTGCGTTCGCATCGCCGGATGGCAAAGCGGCGCTGGACGCCATCACCCACCCGGAGATCGTCCGCCGCATCCGGCTGGCAAAACACGCTGCCGAAGAGGCGGGGGCTTCGCTCTTTGTGCTGGATGGTGCGGTCATCGTCGGGACAGAGGCCGAAGCCGAGTGCGACCGTCTGGCTGTGGTGACGGCTCCATTTGAAACGAGCGTGGCCCGCATCGCAAAGCGGGACGGCATCGCGCCCGAAATGGCAGCGCGCCGCCTGAACGCCCAAACGCCCGAAGAAGCCCTGCTGGCCCGCGCCGATTACGTTCTGCGCAACGACGCAGACCTTGCCGCACTGGAAGCAGCTGCGAACGCGCTTTGCGAGCAGCTGCTGGCGGAAGGCGGCACGAAAGGTGGTGCGCGACCCTCGGTTTGAATGCGAAGAGATTTTTGAACGGCCTCGTTCTGGTGTTTCTGGTGACGCTGGGCATCCTCTGCCTGCCGCCGGTGCGGACGCGGGTGGAAAAAACGCTCTATCCCTGCAAATATTCCGCCCTTGTGGAGCAGTACGCTGCCGAGCACGACCTCGACCCGCTGCTGGTCTACTCCTTCGTCCGGACGGAGAGCGGCTTTGACCCGGATGCTACATCCAGCGTCGAGGCCCGCGGCCTGATGCAGATGACCGAGGAAACCTTCCTCTGGCTGCGCAGCAAGATCGCGGAAGGGGAAAACGTCACCTTCGGGGATCTGTATGACCCCGCTGTCAGCCTGCGGTTCGGCTGCTACTACCTCCATCTCTGCATGGAGCGCTACGGCGGCGATGTCGCCACAGCGGCTGCGGCCTACCACAGCGGCTGGGGCACGGTGGATGCGCTGCTGCAAAAGGAAGAACACTCCGCCGACGGCATCACGCTGCAGGGCTTTCCCTACAACCAGATGCACCACTACGTGGAAAAGATCACCGCCTGCTATGCAGTGTATCAGAATCTGTATGGCACTTGATCCGCTTGAACCGGGCCTCCCGGTTTGAAATATTTAGGAATATAGAAACAGAAAGGCAGGAGAAATTCTATGGCAGAAAAAACTCCGACCCAGCAGCTGGCCGAAAAGCTGCTCTATAAGCCTGCTTACGTCGCCGACAAGGATGCAGACGTCAAGCAGAAGGCACACGCTTTTGCCGAGGGCTACAAGAAGTTCCTCGACAACGGCAAGACCGAGCGCGAAGTCGCCGCCGAGAGCGAGCAGATGCTCAAGGATGCCGGCTACGTGGAGTTCGACCCCAAAAAGACCTACCAGCCCGGCGATAAGGTCTACTTTGTCCAGTTCAAGAAGGCTGTCGTGGCTTCCACCATCGGCACCCGCAGCTTTGAGGACGGCTTCCGTCTGGTCATCGCGCATACCGACAGCCCCCGTCTGGACCTGCGCCCGACCCCGCTGTATGAGTCCGACCACCTGAGCTACTTCAAGACTCACTACTACGGCGGCATCCGCAAGTATCAGTGGGGCACCATGCCGCTGTCTATCCACGGCGTCTTCACCCGCGACGACGGCACCACCGTCACCGTCCGCGTCGGCGAGGACGAGGGCGATCCCGTCTTCTGCATCACCGACCTGCTGCCCCATCTGAGCGCCGAGCAGAACACCCGCACCCTGAAGGACGGCATCAAGGCTGAGGAGCTGAACATCCTCATCGGTTCCGATGCTGTGGAGGATGAGGACGTCAAGGAAGCCGTCAAGCTGAACACCATGATCCTCCTCCACGAGAAGTACGGCATCACCGAGAAGGAGTTCATGCGGGCCGAGATCGAGATCACCCCGGCTTACAAGTGCCGTGACGTCGGTTTTGACCGCTCCATGGTGGGCGGCTACGGCCACGATGACCGTGTGGACGCTTACCCCGCACTGATGGCTGAGATCGAGACCAAGGCCCCGGCCTACACCACTGTCTGTGTCCTCACCGATAAGGAAGAGATCGGGTCCGACGGTGTGACCGGTATGCAGAGCATGTATGCTTTCCACTTCATGCAGGAGCTGTGCCGCACTGCCGGTCAGGACGACATCCTGGCCTTCCGCAACAGCGTCTGCCTGTCCGCAGACGTCACCGCTGCCTACGACCCGTCTTGGGCCAGCGCCTTCGAGCCGATGAACGGCACCTATGCAGGCCGTGGCGTGGCGATCTTCAAGTACACCGGCGGCGGCAGCAAGGGTTCCGCAAGCGATGCCTGCGCAGAGCTGGTCAGCGATGTTACCCGGATGCTCGACAAGGGCAACGTGGCATGGCAGATCGGTGAGCTGGGCCGTCTGGACCTGGGCGGCGGCGGCACCATTGCCAAGTATGTGGCCAACCGCGGCATCCCCGTGCTGGACATCGGTGTGCCCGTGCTGTCCATGCACTCTCCCTTCGAGGTCATCCACAAGAGTGACCTGTACATGGCATATCGCGCCTTCAGCCTCTTCAACAACGCACAGTAAGCGCCATTGAAAAACCAGTGCCCCGGCAGGTTTTGTGCCCGCCGGGGCATTTTTGCGCTTTTTTGAGGAAAATACTTGACCTTCCACCGACTTTATGGTGTAGTGTAAGGGCGGAGGTGAAGCAAATGAACATCAAACAGGCTTCGGAACAGAGCGGGGTCTCCAGCCCCAACATCCGCTTTTACGAAAAAGAAGGGCTGCTGACGCCTGCCCGCAACCGGAGCAATGCCTACCGGGATTATACCGACGAAGATGTCCGGACTCTGAAACTGATCCGGATGCTTCGGATGCTGGATCTGCCGCTGCCCACCATTCAAAGCGTTCTCCGTGGAGAACAGCCGCTGGCCGAAGCAATCCAGGCACAGCAGGCAGTGCTGGAACAACAGGCCTTCCGGCTGGCGGGTGCGATCCGCTTTTGCGCGGAGCTGACCCGGCAGGCACCCCGGATGGAGCAGCTGGATGTGGACGACTGCCTGAAACGGATGCAGGACCCGCAGGAGCCGGGCGGATTCTTCACCGGCTGGCTCAAGGATTACCGCACGGTGGCAGAAAACGAACAGAAAAAGCGTTTTTATATCGTATCGGAGCAGTCCATCAACACCCCGGAGGACTTTGCAGAAGCGTTGCAGCGCTATGCCGAAGCGCAGGGAAGCCCCCTGCGCATTACAAAAGGCGGGATGTATCCGGAGTTTGAGTGGAACGGCATCCGCTACAAAGCATGGCGGGGGCAGGGCCGCTATTGCGATTCCATCTGCTGCGAAGCGGTCTTCCCGGAGTCGCTTCAAACGGGGCTGCCGCCCAGACGGGAGCGCCTGCTTCGATGGCTTTGGCGGCTGCTCCCTGCGGCGGTGGCCGCTATGGTGTTGGCAGCACTTGCTCTACGCGGCAGAATGTGAACCCCTGATCCCGATACCACTGGATGATGTCCGGCAGGGCCTCGGCGGTGGTGTGGGTGGTGGCGGAATCGTGCATCAGAACGATGCACTGGGTCTGTTCACCGGTCTCCCGTACCACATTGCGGTAGATGGTGGATGCGCTGGGTTTGCCGCCCACAGCATCCTCGGCGCAGACGTTCCAATCCACAGAGGTGAAGCCTTTTTCAGCGGCCTGCGCTTTCAGTTCGCTCATGATGCCTTTGCCGCCGTAGCGTCGGCTGACGGTGTTGGTGCTCCCGCCCGGAAAGCGCAGATAGCGGATGCTCTCGGTATAGACGTAGGGCGCGATGCGCTCCTTCAGCAGGGCAAGGTCCTGCCAGTAGGCGTCCGGGCTCCGGTAGATGTCGCTGTACTCGTGCGAGGCAGAGTGGAATGCGATCTGGTGCCCGGCGGCTTCTGCCTCAGCGAGAAGCGGCAGATACTTCTCGTTGTACCCGGTCGCCACCACAAAAAAGGTGGCCCGGACTCCGGCGGCGTTCAGCGCGGCCAGAACGTCCGGCGTCGTCTTGCTGGGGCCGTCGTCGAAGGTCAGGCAGACCCATTTGTCCGGTGGTGCGGGCGGCGTTTCCGGCACCGACCCGGCCGGCACTTCGCTTGCGGCAGGGGAGATGAAACCTTCGTCCGGGATGGGCGTCAGGTCATTTTCCCGGCACCCGATGACCGGCGCAGAAGCATAGAAACTCCCAAGCCCAAAACCTAAGCCCAGCCCCAGAAATAGAAGGATCGCGCCCTGTAATAAAAACTTTTTCTGCACCTTCACACCAAAAACCTCCTCATGCTGTGAATTTATGAAAAAGCGTCTCCGTACAAGATATGAGAGCCGAAAAATTCTATGAAAAACGCTTGACTTTCCCAGGAGATTATGGTACTATACTTGAGCAGTCCGCACCACGGTTTCACACCTCAGAGATCGGAGATTGCACCAAAACAGTATGCGAAGGTGGCGGAACTGGCAGACGCGCACGTTTGAGGTGCGTGTGGTTTATCCTTGGGGGTTCAAATCCCCTCCTTCGCACCAGATGAGAAACCCGCATGAATGCTTGAAAATCAAGCGCTCATGCGGGTTTTTGTTTGTTTTGGAATGTGCAGATACGAACGAATGCCAGCGGTTTTAACGGCTTCTGACGCTCCCAAAGTCGTCAAAAAGTGGTAGAAAAGTGGTAAAAAAAACAAGAACAGAGGCAAACGTAAAAAGGCTCCACCAAACGGGAAACCGTTCGATGGAGCCTTTTCTTATGCGGAAGAAGGGACTTGAACCCTCACTCCGATGGAACTGGTGCCTAAAACCAGCGCGTCTGCCGTTCCGCCACTTCCGCACGGAGCTTATTAAGTGTATCAAGTTTGCACCCAAAAGTCAATTCCTGCGGCACAATTTTATAATCACATCCCGCGCGGCGCATACTAGCAAAAAAGATTCCGGGGAGATGGCGAACGTGAAACAGCAGGACCGAGCGCACCGAAAGGGCTGGAAGCGGGCAAAGCAGGCGGCAGCATGGCTGGCGCTGCTGCCGGTCGCTGCGCTGGGGTGGCTGTACAGCCGTCTGCCGGACCGCGTCTATCTGACGCCGGGCGAGGTTCTGGTGCTGCCCCGCTTTTCTTATGTGGAGCCACTGGGGGCGCACGGAAGCCAGAATGTCGCCAGCACCCGCGCGGTGGGAAGCTACCAGACCACCCTCTCGCTGGGCGGCTGGCTGCCGATCAAGACCATCCGGACCATCGTTACCGAGCGGATGCAGGTGACGGTCTGCGGGACGCCGTTCGGGGTGAAGATGTTCTCAGAGGGGGCGCTGGTGGTCGGCTTTTCGGACGTGGAACGCCCCAGCGGCGGCACGGCCAATCCGGCAAAGGAAGCCGGGCTGCGCCTGGGCGACCGGGTCATCCGCATCGGCACGACCGTGACGGAGGACAATGACGCCGTCAAAGCGGCGCTGGAAGCAGCGCAGGGGCAGGCGGTGGAGGTCGTGTATATCCGGAACGGAGAGCAGCTCCGCACGACGCTTGTGCCGGTCTGGGATGCGGCGGCAGGGCAGTGGCGGGCCGGGATGTGGGTGCGCGACTCCTCGGCCGGTGTCGGGACGCTGACCTTCGCAGACGATGCACGGGGCATTTTTGCGGGGCTTGGCCACCCCATCAGCGACAGCGACACCGGCGAGAGCATTGCACTGCGCACAGGGGAGATCGTCCCCTGCGAGATCACCGGCTGCAGCAAAGGAACAGCAGGAAGCCCCGGCGAACTGAAAGGGCACTTTCTGGGCAGCCGGGCCATCGGGAGCATCCGCATCAATGGAGAGAACGGCGTATACGGCACAACCCGCACACAGTTCGCCGGGCAGCGCATGGAGGTCGCCTTTGCGCAGGAGGTCACAACGGGCAGCGCGGAGATCTGGTCTACGGTGTCCGGTGAGACGCCGCGCCCTTATCAGGTCCGGATCGAACGGATCAGCGACGCAGACCCCAAGCGGAACATGGTCCTGCGTGTAACAGACCCGGCGCTTCTGGCGCAGACGGGCGGCATCGTGCAGGGGATGAGCGGGAGCCCCATCGTGCAGAACGGGCGGCTGGTGGGAGCAGTGACCCATGTTCTGGTCAACGACCCGACACGCGGCTACGGAATTTTTGCCCAGACCATGTTGGAACAGGCCGAAATCGCGGCGCAGAGGGCGCAGGATACAGAATCGTCAAAATGAATAAGCATCATTCGACAATGGATGCCATAATATGGCAAAAATAACCGTTGAAATCAATGGAAAAATATGGTAAAATCAAAAGCGTTAAGGGAACTGCACACTTTGGAGGAATGAACGATGGATAAAATTCGGTTTTTGATGTCGGATACCAGCGCAGAGATCACGGAAGCCTGCCGCGAAGCGTTGGAACAAAAAGGCGTGGAAGTTACGGTCGTCGAAAAGGACGGACAGAAGGTGCTTCAGAAAATGCTCTCGGTGCGGCCGCAGGTGGTGCTGCTGGACGCTTTTATGCCGGGGCTGGATGCACTGGCCGTCAAGCAGAAGTACAACGCCGCAGGCGAGCGGCACACCTCGTTTTTTGTGACGGGTGCGTTCCAGAGCGAGGAAATGGTCCAGGAATTGCTGGATGAGGGATTTGCGTACTATTTCGTCAAACCGTTTGACGAAAATGTCCTCGCCAGCCGGGTCGTGAAGGTGGCAATGGGCAAGGAAAAGCATCACCTGCCCACCAGCGTGGACAGCGATGAGCTGACCGTGACGGAGATCCTGCACCAGATCGGTGTCCCCGCCCACATCAAGGGCTACCAGTTCCTGCGGGATGCCATCCTGCTCACCATGAACGAGCCGGAGTACATCAACGCCGCCGAGAAGAAATTGATACATATGCCGAAAAACGCATAGAGGGCGCCGAACTGATACAGAAAGACTTTCCGGAGGGCAGCTACACAATTCAATTTGAACGTGTCGGAAAAAGTCCAAACGGATCACCGGAAAAAAGAGGATGGGTCGAAGTCGGAACACTGAAGATCCGTACAGAAAAGAAAGAAATCGTAGACCGAAGCCAATTGGAAGAAGAACTGACGATCTGCGACGGGCTGAATAAAGACAAATACACAGAAGAAAGCTGGAACAAATTACAAAAGGCAGTCAACAGCGCCAGAGAACTCCTAAACAAAAAGGATGAAGAAACGTGTACTTCCGAAATGAATGATAAGGCAAATGAAGTTCGGAATGCAAGAAATAGTCTTCAGGAGATAAAAGTTGATACGTCCGCATTAAACGACGCGTTAAAAGCCGCAAAATCCATTTCCCGGGAAGGATATACGGAAGAAAGTTTTGAAGCATTAACACAAAGCATTTTAGAGGCAGAAGCTTTATTAAACGGCACATATACCCAAAAAGAAGTCGATGAAAAAACCGCCGTTTTAATACAGCGTATGAAGGATCTACGCGCAGATAAAACTTTGCTTCAGGAAA
>OGZW01001254.1_pt1 | contig 20651 bp, 16 predicted proteins | sample 1577001 | NCBI WGS metagenome assembly OGZW01 (sample SAMEA3541519, study PRJEB24748) | human gut metagenome | biome: human gut; feature: human-associated habitat; material: faeces | place: China | collected 2012 | reverse complement strand
GCCTGCTGCCCTCATTCTCAATCGTAGCGGGAACGTCAATAATCCAATCTGACATGAAAATGGAGCAGGAACGTCTGCTGATTAAAAAGACCGGGAAATGGAAAGAATAACGGCAGCATGATGCGAAGGAGGCTTTTTGGATTGATGAGAAGGGCAAACATCGGATTGTACACCGACCGGATGGTGCTGTCGGTGCAGGAAAGCGTGCAGGAAGGAAGCTACTGCCTGTTGAGAAGGCAGGTGCAAGAGGATTTTTTGAATGAACAGGGCAGTCTGGATGTGGACAAAACCGTGCAGGCAGCAGAAGGGCTGGCGCAGCTGGCACAGCAGCTGTTTTGCAGCAGCACGACCCTCTGGGGATATGGGGTGCTGCGCTATGAAGAGGGCTGTCGGCAGAGATTGGAGCAGCGTTTGCCGGCAGGGATGCAGCTGCGTGCGGCTTGTGGCGGCAGGCAGGCAAGGGCGGCAGCAAGCGTCTTACAGGTGCAGTCCAGGCAGCCAATCACAATCGGCGCACACAGCGGGGATTTGAGCACCCAGATTTTTTTTCCCGGGCAGCAGGCAGATGCCATGGAGTGGTACAGTGTACCATTGGGATGGAGGGTGCTGTGGGAGCGCTGCTCCAAGCTGGTGGGCGACCGGACAGAGCAGGAGAGCCTGTGTCAGCTGGCAGTACAAATCTTGCGCAAGGGAGCCGTCGGCAGACCGGCAGGCGAAGAGCGGCTGTGTGTCGGTGGATTGGACAGCCTGCGCCGCTTTGCCCTGTGTGTCAGCGCAAACATCCGCCTGAAAATCAGTCTGTGGCAAATCTTTCCGGAGGTGAACGTCGACGGGTAGCTCTTTGTCGTTTGCTGTTGCAGAAACCGGATGTGTTGTTGCTGGACGAGCCTACCAACCATTTGGATGCAGAATCTATCGATTGGTTGGAACAACATCTTCAACAATATGAAGGGACTGTTATTGCCGTAACCCACGACCGTTACTTCCTTGACCACGTTGCCGGCTGGATTCTCGAACTAGATCGTGGTGAAGGTATTCCATGGAAAGGAAACTACTCTTCCTGGCTGGAACAGAAGACGAAACGCATGGAAATGGAGGAAAAAACTGCGAGCAAACGTCGTAAGACGCTGGAGCGCGAGTTGGAATGGGTTCGTATGGCTCCGAAAGCTCGTCAGGCAAAAGGGAAAGCCCGCCTTAATTCATACGACAAGTTGTTGAATGAAGACGTGAAAGAGAAGGAGGAAAAACTGGAAATCTTTATTCCGAATGGTCCTCGTTTAGGTAATAGAGTTATCGAAGCTAAACATGTGGCTAAAGCATACGGTGATAAACTGCTGTTTGACGATTTGAATTTTGTGCTTCCCCCGAATGGCATTGTCGGCGTAATCGGTCCGAATGGTGCAGGAAAAACTACACTTTTCCGTTTGATTATGGGACTGGAAACCGTAGATAAGGGTGAATTTGAAGTAGGAGAGACTGTAAAAGTAGCCTATGTCGACCAGCAGCATAAAGACATTGACCCGAACAAGAGTGTTTATCAGGTAATTTCCGGTGGTAATGATTTGCTTCGTATGGGCGGACGTGATATTAATGCACGTGCTTATCTTTCTCGTTTCAATTTCTCCGGAGCCGATCAGGAAAAACTTTGTGGTGTGCTCTCCGGTGGTGAGAGAAATCGTTTGCACCTAGCAATGGCTTTGAAAGAAGAAGGGAACGTGTTGTTGCTCGATGAGCCTACCAATGATATCGATGTAAATACACTGCGTGCTTTGGAAGAAGGTCTGGAAGACTTTGCAGGTTGTGCAGTTGTCATTTCACACGACCGTTGGTTCCTCGATCGTATTTGTACACACATTCTGGCTTTTGAAGGAGACTCCAATGTGTTTTGCTTTGAAGGTTCCTATTCGGAGTACGAAGAAAATAAATTGAAGCGTTTAGGGAATGAAGAACCGAAGCGTGTTCGTTATAGAAAGTTAATGACCGACTAGTGTAAAATAATAGATTGAAGCATTTCTAATGCTTTCTGTTTCAAAATAAAAGGCTCTGCAAGTTATGTAGAGCCTTTCTTGTTTTATAACGCAATAAAACGTTTATCTCTCTTAAAATTTTGTAGTATAATTGTAACGTAAGTCTAAATAATATTAATTATATTTGTGCACAGTTTTTAAAAGCAAACAATTAGTATAAACTAATCAATTACATTATGTTAAAAAGAACGCGGTCTTTTTTGGTGCTAGTAATGTTGCTAATGACAGTCACAATGAGTGCACAGGTTACCACAGCCACTATGAGTGGTAAAGTGACAGCACAAGATGAACCGATTATCGGAGCAACTATTGTTGCCATTCACGAGCCTTCAGGAACTCGGTATGGAACTGTGACTAATGTTAGTGGTCAATTCAATTTGCAAGGTATGCGTACTGGTGGACCATACAAGGTAGAAATTTCTTATGTCGGTTATCAGACAGCTATTTACAAAGGAATCAATCTTTTATTAGGAGAGAATTATGTTTTAAATGTTTCTTTAAAAGAGAGTTCTGAACTGTTGGACGAAGTGGTGGTGACTGCTTCTAAAGAAAGTAACATGAAGTCTGATAGGGCAGGTGCTATTATGAATGCTAATCGTGATATGATTAGTAACACCCCAACTATTTCCCGTAGTATTAGCGATATTATGCGTCTTTCTCCACAAGGTGCTGATGTTGGTAATGGTTTTGCAGTCGGTGGTGGTAATTATCGCCAATCATTTGTGACAGTTGACGGTGCTGCTTTCAACAATACATTCGGATTGGGAGGTAATCTTCCGGCTAACGGCTCTCCAATTTCTTTGGATGCTTTGGAACAGGTTACAGTAGCTGTAACCCCGTTTGATGTTCGTCAGAGCGGTTTTACAGGAGGTGCAATTAATGCAGTAACTCGTTCGGGAGATAACCAATTTCGTGGAACTGCTTATATGTATTTTAATAATGAGAATCTAAAAGGAAGTAAAGTTGATGATTATGAACTTTTACGTTCCAAAGCTCAATATTATACTTATGGTGCAAGCTTCGGTGGTCCGATTATAAAAGATAAATTATTCTTCTTTGTAAATGGAGAATATGAAGATAATGTAACAGCGGGATCAAACTATCGTCCTCGTACTGCACTTGGAGAAAGCTATAGTGGTGGTAATATACATCGCCCTCTCCAAAGTGACATGGATGATATGCGTGGTTTCTTACTAAACAAATATAATTTTGATCCGGGAAAGTATAATGACTATTCAACGGATACCCCTGCTTATCGTGTTATGGCACGTGTTGACTGGAATGCTAATCAAAACAATAAAGTTAGTTTCCGTTTTACCAAGACACATACCAAAGATTCTAACTTCCCTACCAGTTCAGTCAGTCCATTATCTACATCAGCTCTTTATCCGGGAGGAACATCCACTGAAGTCATAGATGGTAAACCTGTTGGTACCATTGCTCCTGGACAGGGACGTACTTCTAAATATGCGCTTAGCTTTTCGAATTCCAACTATTATCAAGTGCGTGATTTTACTTCTGTTGCAGGTGAATGGAACTCTCGTATGGCTCAAGGAGCAATGAATAATATGCTACGTTTTGCATATTCTTATCAAGATGAGCCTCGTTCGTTTGATGGTCCTCTTTTCCCAACAGTTGATATTTTGCAGGATGGTGCTGTATATGCCAATTTTGGTGCAGACCTTTTTACTGCGGGCAATCTGCGTCAGACAAAAGTATTCACCATTACAGATGAGTTTAACTGGAACGTAGGTATTAATAAGTTCATGGCCGGTTTCCAATATGAGCATACAAAGGCTATTAATGGTTATATGCTGGGAGGTGCTGGTTACTATGTTTATTCAAGTTGGAGTGATTTTGTAAATGATGAGACTCCGAAGGCCTTTGCTATAACCCATTCAAATTCACCTGATATGTCTCAATTCCTTGCAGAATTGAAATTCCAACAATATTCTTTATATTTGCAAGATGAGGTTTCTGTTTCAGAAAACTTTAAAGTAACAGGTGGACTTCGTTTTGAACTACCGACTTACCCTTCTTTAAAGAATAATTATAATGAAGAATTTGCCAAATTAGATTTTGGAGGTCAGCATTATTCAACAGACCAACTTCCGGGTGCAAAAGTATCAGTATCTCCACGTGTTGGTTTTAATTGGGATATAACAGGAGATCGTAAGTATGTACTTCGTGGTGGTACAGGTTTGTTTGTTGGACGTATGCCTTTCGTTTGGTTGATTTCTGCTGTCGGAAATTCAGGCGTGGGACAAACTACCTATTATTATACGGATGCTGCTACTGCCCAATATAAACCTCATTTCCATGCAAATCGTGATGAGATTTTGAAGGACTTGTATGGTGGTCAGACGCATTCAAAAGTAGAGCTTCCTAAAGATCCGACAATTATTGATAAAGATTTGAAGATGCCTTCTACTTGGAAGACCTCATTAGCTCTTGATATGAGATTGCCGGGAGATGTTAACTTTACTTTGGAAGGAATTTATAGCCGTGATTATAATCCGGTTGTGATAACTAACCGCGGTTATGAATTGCAAGAGGCAAAATTGACTCTTTCTCCCAATGATGTTCGTGATACTTATAAGATATATAACAGCGGTCGGAATGTTTATCTTTTAGAGAACTGGAAAAAGGGTGCTTATTACTATTCTATTTCAGCGCAATTGCGTAAGAACTTTGATTTTGGTTTAGATTTATCATTTGCTTATACACATTCAAAATCTCGTTCATATAGTGATGGTATTGGTGACCAGGTAACTTCTGCCTATAAGACTAATACTTATTCGGTAAATGGTATCAATGAACATGAATTGGGTTATGGTACCTATGTAGCTCCTGATCGTATCTTGGCTACAATCGGTTATAAAAAGGAATATGGAAAGCATTTTGCTACTAGCGTTTCTTTGTTGTATGAAGGAATGCAGATGGGATATTCCGGGTCATGGGGATATAGCCGCTACTCGTATACTTTCTCTAGTAATGTTGTTGGTGATGCAGGCGCTAATAGTTTATTGTATATTCCTGCAACACGTGAAGAATTGGATAGCTGGAAGTTTAGTGATGCTGCTTCTTATCCGGCTAAGGAGCAAAGAGATGATTTCTGGAATTATATTAACCAAGATAAATACCTGAAGAATCGCAAAGGTAAGTATGCCGAGAGAGGTGGAGCTGTTATGCCATGGCATCATCAAGTTGATTTTAAATTGAATCAAGATTTCTATTTGAATGTTGGTGGAAAGCGTAACTTGCTGCAAGTAGGAGTTGATATTAAAAACCTTCCTAACTTATTGAACAACAGTTGGGGACTTTATAAGCAGGTAATCAATTCGAGCTTGTTGCAATATAAAAACGGAGAATTTACTATGAATAAGAATGCAGGTGAGACATTGACAAGCACTTATCGTGATTTCCAAAGTTTTAAATCTACTTATTCAGTACAGTTTAGTGTACGTTATATTTTCAATTAAGACAATATAGTATAACTGAAAATTAAAAGCAACTAATTCATAACGATTTAGTTGCTTTTTTGTTTTTATTGCTGAATATCCAGTTGAGTCCCATTACAAAGAACACCTTTTATAGCTTCATCCTCATCACCACCGGATTATGATCACTATATTCCCAGTCCGGTGAGAAATAATCCAAACCTTTCAGTTCGGGCGAGTGAAGAATATAGTCAATTCTCAACAGGTGCTTAAAATATTTGAAAGTATACATATATCCGTGTCCGCCGGTCTGAAAGCCGTCTAGCAATTTATCACCTTTCACGGTGTGGTAAACGTAAGAAGAAGGGAGTGAGTTGAAGTCACCGCAGACAAGAGTAGGATAGGGGGAGGCAGACACCAGTTGATTGATAAGATTAGCTTGTACTGCACGTTTCCGGAAGTTCTCATGCAGGCCGTCGGCGAGCGTAAGGGCGGCACGTTTGGCTCTTTGAGAGTTGTCTTGGCGAAGTTCTTTTTCCAGTTTGCGCTTATTGCGGCTCACTTCCGTAGTTTGCAGGTGATTATTAAACAGACGGATCATACGACCGTTGACTTCAATATCACACCAGAGACTACAATTACCGGAGTTGGGATAAATAATCAGATGCTCCTTTTTGATAGAATAACGGCTGAAAACAGCAAGTTGTAAAAGATGTTGTCTTTCGGGAGAAGAAGGAATATAATGATAAGGCCAGTCAGACAACGCAGTACATAGACTGTCGACGCCAAACTCATCATCAATACCGAACTCTTGAAAACAGAGAATGTCCGCTTTCAGATTTCTCATCTGTGCAGCGATCTCCTTACATGAATACCCGGTGTGTTCGCGGTTGAATCCGTCAACGTTGTAAGTGGCTACGGTCAACACTCCGGGAGTATATGCGTTAACTTTGACTGTCGGTTTGGAAGCCGGATCGAGAAGCGGGAATTGGAGAACACAGTTGATGTAACCCCAATTACTGAATATGGCAATTAGCGGAATGAAAACCCAGCATCGCCAACGAATCGTCCAATAAACAGCAGACGCCAGATTGACCAACAAAAGTATCGGTAGTCCCAAACCGATAAAAGGCATAAACTTGAAACTGTCCGGTGAAGCAGTACCGCTAAATGCTCCTGCTATTGTGACACCCGCCAGGATACACGATAAAAGAATAGAGATGTAGTAAAATAGTCTATAAAAGGCTTTCATCTTTTCTTGGTTATGTTTATATCACTCTTGTATTTTATTATTTAATTCTGGAGACAGCCATTTATTGAGCATTTTTTTCAATTCCGACTGCACGATCGGCTTGGATATGAAATCACTACATCCCGCTTCTTTGGCAGCTTTCTGGTCTTGCGGATAAGCGTATGCACTTTGAACAACAATAGGAACGGTGGCAGACAGTTCGCGAATGATTTTCGTAGCTTCCAGTCCGTCCAGATTCGGCATTTTGATATCCATTAAGATGAGGTCAGGTTTCACTTCATCATACATTATGACGGCTTCCATACCGTCGTGTGCATGAACCAACCGATAATTCTTGCCAAGGATAGCATTCAGCAAATCATAGTTACTGTCCGTGTCTTCGGCAATCAAGATGCAGGCTTGTTTCTCAGGAATTTGTTCCTGTGGTGTTTCATTGGAGGGTTGTTCAGTCAGGTCAGAAGGTTGAGAAGACTGCGAAAGTTGTGAGGACTGCGAAGACAGTGAAGATTGCATACCTTCTGTTGTGTCCGCAGCCTTCTTTATAATATTATAAGGCAACGTAAAATTAAACGTCGTTCCTACTCCAAATTCAGAGTTGACAGTAATCTTTCCACCCAGTCGTTCAACGATCGACTTACAGATAGACAATCCCAATCCCGTGCCCTGCGCATGATTATTCAGCTTGGCAAAACGTTCGAACACACGTCCCACCTTTTCCGGTTCGATGCCTGTGCCCGTGTCGGTCACATGAAAAACGATTTGGTCGCCGACCCGTTTGTATCCATAACTAATGCTCCCTTCTTTCGTGAATTTGGCGGCATTGCCAATCAAATTAGAAATCACCTGGAACACCCGATTCTTGTCCGTTTCAATCATCAGACTTTCGTCCGAAGGCTCGTGAACGAGGCTCACGCCTACCGGCATACGGAAAATATGAGCGTCGTGCACTTCCCTGCATAAGTTGTGCAGGCTTGTAGGTCCTATGGTAAATTCGATAATTCCCGATTCAATTTTCGAAAGATCAAGAATCTCGTTGATAAGCTCCAGCAGGCGACCATTATTGGACTCAACGATACCATAATACGTCTTTCTTTCCTCCTCATCATTACTTTCGGCGATAAGTTGCGAGAAGCCGACAATGGCGTTCAAAGGAGTACGAATCTCGTGACTCATGTTGGCGAGGAAAGCCGATTTTAGCTTGTCGGACATTTCCGCTTTCTCTTTTGACGATTGAAGTTCACGTTTGATCATCTCCAGTTCCGTGATATCCCATTCGATGCTGACGATGATAGGAGAGGACAATTCATCCCCGTCCACCCGGATTTTCCGTTTGTCGAGGATAATCCGGTTACCGTTTTTATCCCTCCCTTCGGTCGTCCAATGCAATCCCTTTCCGGTGGTTGCCACTTGTATATCCTCCTGTCTCTTTTTATCGGCCACTATGGGCGGATAATAGTCAAAGTCATTCTTTCCGAACGACTCACCGACGCAGAGATCACGGTTGTACGACTCACGGTTACGGTAGAGATACCGGAAATCATTATTGATCTCCTTCACCACAATTCCCGCAGGCAGATTATTGATAGTAGTATCCATAATCAAGTTGAGTCGCTTGATTTGCGCCTCATACCGGATTCGTTCGGAAATATCATGTGCAAACGACCAGTAACTTTCTTCTCCGGAATCATTGGTCACATTATACATTGTGCCTTCGTATGCCAGAATATCCCTGTTGATTTTCGAAGGATGATGAGCGATAAAATTGCTGCTTCCGCCGTGCATGATGTCCTTACAACGTTCGTTCCACGCTTTCTGCGTAGGCATATCTGCGGCAATATCATAAATTTTCAGTTTACAGATATCCACATTCTCGCAAATCCCGTGATTGTGGAGAAAACGCCGGTTGGCAAAGATGATCGTACCGTCCTCTCTGGCGGCAAAGATACTCTCCTTGGCGTTGTTGATAGCGTGCGTCAGCGTATTGATATCGTTTCTGCGGCGCTGGATATCGGTGATATTCTGGATATATCCCTCGATCGTAAGGCTGCCGTCCGGGAGTTCCTCACGCAGATAAGCCTGGATACGCATATAATATATCTCTCCGTTCACCTGTACGCGGTAGCTGATACTGTCCGTATTGAACCTCTCCAGATTTCTAAGTTTCCAGTTGATAAACGTCTGCCGGTCTTCTTCAACGATATACTCCCTGTATTTCTCGAAAGAAATGCTTCGTACCGTTTCTTCACACAACACGCCGGTATGTCCCAGATAATGAAAAACGTTTTCATTCGTATTGTACACCCACTGACCGATTTGCGCCACTTTCTGGATCTCCCGCAGCGTTCGGTTCGCTTGTTCCAGTTGGCGTTTCACGTTACTTCTTTGGGTGATGTCGCGATACTGGCAGAGCACCATGTCATCATAAGGATGCATGATGCATTTAAAATAATAAACATCTTCCTTTAGTACCAGTTTGAAGTTTTTACTGACACTCTTTTTCCCTTCAAGTACCGATTGGAAGACAGGAACAACCCTTTCCCGCGTATATTCGGGCAGGAGTTCAAATATGTTTTTTCCTAGAAGTATCTCATCCTGTAAGAACCATAGGTCACAATGAGGATCAATGTCTATGCAAACACCATTCTTGTCGACCAACAACATTGTATCGGCTGTCAGTTTCAATATCCTTTGCGCGTTATTTGTATCATGTAATGTTCTGTTCATGTCCATTCGATTAGATGATTAAGACTATTGCATCTTACAAAGATAACAAAAGATTTGATTATTTGTTTTTATTTTTCTGCCCGCTTTGCTTTTTCCCAAGTCCCGCTCCCTCTTTTCTTCTTCAGATAGCGGATTCCTCTCAAGACATTTATATTCATAAAGAGGAAGTAATAGGGGATAAACAGCAATTTATTCTTTATCTGTCTGGTAGACAGATAATATCCCCAGTATCCCAGTCCGTAGAAAAACACCTGTAACACGAGCAGGACGCCGTAGAACACAGGCGAGCCGCCCGTCAGTAAAATCGCAACATTCAGCGGGAGAAGTGCGAACAATAGAAAAGGCGTGACAGACCACCTCAACACCCGGTGCGACGTGTACTGAAAACTAAGTACCCCGTAGCGGAAAGGGTTCAGCAATGGGCGAAGCCTACGGATTGACTGCAATCCTCCGGCAGCGATACGCACCTTCCGTTTTTCCTCCTCGCGCATATCGGCCGAACCGCTTTCAATGGCGTAAGCATTCGTACAATAAGCAATGATATACCCCTTCATCGTGATACGCAGTGAAAGGATGAAATCATCAAGCAACGTGTCCGGCTCCATTGTCTCAAACAATTCCCGCCGCACGGCAAACAGCTCTCCCGCAGCTCCCACCGCCGAATACAACCGTGCATCAAGCGCCTTCAACGTTGATTCATATTTCCAGTAAATACCTTCGCCACCGGCTGCCGCCCCGTCCTTCGCTTGCACGGCAATCCGTTTTTCACCTGCCACGCAGCCCACTTTCGGATTCCGGAAAGCAAGCACAATCTCCCGGATTGCCTCCCGGTTCACCATTGTGTTCGCATCCGTAAAGACCACCAACGGGGTGTCAACCAGTGTCATGCCGCGTGTCATGGCAGCCGTCTTGCCTTGCCGTAGCGGTTGGAAGTGCACCGTTGCCTTTCCTGCCCAGCGAGTTTGCAAACGCTCGTTCGTTCCGTCATCACTGCCGTCCGTCACCCAAACAATGCGCAACTTATCCGCCGGATAATCCAGTTCCAGGCTATTCTCCATTTTCTCGTCCACTACATCTTCCTCGTTGAAAGCAGTGATGAACAGTGTCACTTCCGGCAATTCATCGTTCGATGCAGGTAATGAGTATTTCACCGGTTTCACGAAAAGCTCTTTCAGTTTGACGAGAATATAGAGCACGATTCCGTAGCCCAGATACGTGTAGAACACGACGAACAGGGCAAACCAGAAAATAACTTCGAGACAAAGAGTAAGACTTCCGTTCATAACTATATTATTATTTGTTTTTCGTATCGTTTATATTCGCCTTTTGCCAACCGTTTATTTGATTCGTTTTTTCAGTTCCTCCTTCTTTTCCGGGGTTTTACTAATTCACTTTACCACTTAAAATTAGAAGAAGAGCCATAGAGACAGTATATTACTTATTTTCTTCTTTAAGCCTCATATATTCTTCCAAACTGATTGGAATATGTCCATGAATCTTATATTTAACCTTGTTTTTTATGATATAAAAGAAAGCATTCCATATCTTTTGTATCTCTTTTATTGCACTTCTGCGTGGATACATCTGTTCTACCATTTGTCGGCTCCACGGTTGGGTGAAGAAAGCAGTATACTTCTCATTGGTCGGGTTAATAATAAATTCTATATCATCTTTCCATTCACACCGGTTCAGCATCAAGTCTCCTTCGGTGAGCCATAACAATTTATAGGTCAGCGATTGATAAGGAAGATAATTGAGAAATAATTCACCATAATTATTTTCATAGTTTCCCGGCATTCTCGACTTCTCAAAAAGAATCAGTTTGTTGTCCAGGTGGAGAATAATCCATTTATGTGATTTCTTGGGGAAAAGAAATTCTCCCAGCAGACTGGGCGTTTCCATATACCCCCTTTTGGCAACTCTGCATTGTTCGCGGATAAACTCGGCAGGATTTTCCGCGTGCTCAAGTACCTGGTTACAAATAACATAATCAAATTCTTTATCTTTAAAGGGGAGAGCTTCTCCATTCGCATTAATAAACTGCTGATGTGGATAAATCTTCAGATTCCCGCATCTATGGTAGTTAGAGTCTACAAATAAGTCCACAAGCACGTTTGAACGAAACGTAGGGCTGTGTCCCGGCCCCACTTCCAACACCTTGTCTTTCTTGCCTATTTTCAGGTTATCTCTATCGTAAGGAGTACGCGTTATCATAATAGCATTTGTTTTATTTGTTTTTTATCAGATTATTATCTTCGTCTTTATATTCATTTTTCCTGGTAAACATACTGCCTGCTCCTTTGAACGCTTTGACTAGTCTCGTTTTGAAACTATTAAAGAGCGAACCGTCGTTATTTAGAGTGCCATATCCTGTCATGACCCTGGCTTTTCCGGAATGGATAAAGACCAATTTTCCATAAGGCTTCATTGCCAAAGCCAGTGACCCGTCCTCGCCCCGGATAATATCTGTCCGGAAACCGAATTTTCTGCCCAGCTCGGTGTTAAACCCGAATGTCATTCCCCGTACACAAAGTTCCGGACGCTGTATCGACTGAATACGCAAATGAAGATCCCTCAATGCTTCGTACCACCACAGTCCCGTGGCGGAATGGCGTTCATCGGGAATAAAACTCCACAGGCTGAACGTGCAAGCCACTCCCGGCTTCATCAGTTGCTTTACGTGCGTCTTTATATAGCGGGAAGGATATATCGTATCAGTATCGATGCAGATATGATACTTTCCTTTAGCCTGATTAAGTCCGCATTGGCGGGCGTGTCCGGGGCCCTTCTTGGTTTCATTGAAATAAGTCACTCCCAGCTGTTGCATCACCGCTTCCGTGCGGTCTGTGGAGTTGTTGTTGACCGCTAAGATTTCTATCGGGAAATCACATTCATTGTCGCAAAGCGACCACAAACAACTCAACAAACGCGTTTCCTCGTTATGGCAAATGAGAACAACCGAAGCCAGCGGTTGCTTGTTTTCGGATAACTTCCGCAACTTTTTCTTCACAAAACCGACCACCTCCGGCGGTGCCGAAGCAAATGGCTGCTCGTAAACCTGCAAATATTTCGAATACCATTTCATAATCAATTCTTTAAAGTGAGGCTTTCAAACAACTGTTTCCATTGTTCGGCAATCTGCTCTATCTTGAAACGTTCCACGTCAATTCGGGCTTGTTGTCCCATTTTCCGGCGTATTTCGTCATTCTCTATCAAGTAACATATCTTTTCTGCCAGCATTTCTATATTTCCGTTTTCTACCAGCAAGCCATTCTTACCGTCGTCAATAATGTCGCGTGGCCCGCACGGGCAAGTGAAAGAAACAGGGGGAACACCGCACGACATCGCTTCGGTAATGACCATTCCGAATCCCTCATAGCGCGAGGAAAGCACAAAGATAGAACTCCGGCAATAGTTCCGGATAATGTCGGGTGTTTGCTCCTCAAGATAAAGCGTATCCAAGTGATATTTGTCTTTTAGGGCAAGAAAATCGCTCCTGTCTCCTCCGCCATATATTCTTAAATTCCAATCAGGATGCTTTTGGGCTACGATTCTCCATGTTTCTATTAATAAGTCAAACCCTTTTTGGTACGCATATCTCCCTACTGCAATAACCTCCTTAGCCGTGCAGTCCGACGTTTGCTTCGGATAGAAAGGCAACGGGTTGTAGATGACGGTGGTATTATCCAGATAAGATGAGAAATTCTTCCGGTCCTCTTCCGTCAGGATAATAAACTTAGACAATTGTTTTACTTGCCGATCCAACTGCTTCATCCAAAGTCTGGAAAGTCTGCTTTTGATGAATCCGGTATTTTTGGCTTCTGCAAGATCTCTGAAATTCGACTTGTTGACATGGATTTCTCCTATTTTCACGCTGCCGTCGTGGATAGAGTTTATAAAGTTAATTTCCCTTCTGAGCATGGATACGGTGATGTCCGGCCGTATTTCAAACAAACACTTCATGAGGCGTTTTTTGTATAAACGCTGTTTGCAGGCATAGATGAATAACTTCTTGTACAGAGGTTTGTTCCATAGCTCGTTGAAATTAATATCCAGATGAATCAAATGTACTTTAGGCGATAAGGCGTAAAAAGGTTCCAGCCCTTTGCCGTCTGTCAGGATGATGTATATGTCATATCCTAGTTTCTCGGCAAAATAGTTGGCTTTTATGGTAAGTACCCGTTCCATTCCCCCCGGTATATAAAGCGAAGGAAGGCAATAGACTATTTTAATTTTTTTATTCATCAACCATTGTTTGTTATTTATTGGGGAATACTATTCTAGTGATCCGAATCCGGCTTCTTTGATAACTTTCTGCATTTGCGCCTTCCATGATAGCGGATAGACGGATTCTCTGATCTCAAGCGGCGTCATGGTCAGCGCACGTTGAAATTCGACCAGTCCCATGATGTCAACCGGTGATTCGTCTGCGGGAGCTTTCCATACATACGGTGCGGAGTCGAAATCATCATCATTTTCCGAATAGGTGAACGCTAATCCACGTGCGGCATATTCGCGGTTTTTCAGCGTTTTAATATGAGCTATGCCACTCCGGTGACGCCCTAAACTGCCAATGGCAAAATCTGCTTTTTCAAATTGTGCGTCCAGTTCTTCGCTGTGGAGAGGTCCGTGCAGAATCACGTAAGGCTCCAGATGATTGTCGCGGATGACGGGCAGGATTTCTCCCTGTTCGCGTTCGCCGGTCAGAGGTCCTACGATGTGAAAATAGACTTTGTAATCCGGATTTGTCCGGTAGTATTCGGCCAGTCCGTTAACCAGTCGGTCGAACCCATGCCAGTAGTGCACTTCTGCCACGCCGATTAAGTGCAGTTCATGTGAAGTGTTGTTCCGGTTCTGCTTCAGCGGGATAGCGTCAAAATCTATTCCGTTGGAGATGCGTATCGTTTTCCCTCCGAAGATCCTGCCGGCATTAGAGAAAGTGACGATACCGTCCAGGATCTTGGCCAACGAATGGCGGAAGCAACGGTCGACGGCCAGACTGAGTTTCATAGACCGGGTGATGTATTCCTGGTCATACGGGTAGGTCGGTATTTCCATGACAACCTTTGCGCCGATACTTTTCAGATGTTTCACCAGCCGCAGCGTGAAAGGGTTGGCGTTGTGGGCCGACCGGATGTAGACAAATTCTATTTTTTCGCGGCGTGCATATTTGATAATGGGGGCGTAGTAGATGCGTTTCCACACTTTCGCTGTGGTTCCTGTCCCGAAATCGGCAATGACTTCGTTGTCTATCATCAAACGGCGTTCGCAATGAGGGGTGATGTCATAATAACACAAGCGGGCATCCACTCCACATTCTTTGAGAGCTTTTACCTGATAATGTATTTTCTTACTAATTCCATTTGCTTTATCGAAGCCATGGAAGATAAGGAACAAGGTTTTCATTCGTTTTTAAAGTCTCTGTATATTGTTTATTCTGTCTTTTTATTTCCCTTTTCTCGTCATGCCGCGCACTTTTCCGATAATGTCAAATTCGTGCGTAGCCTGTATATATCCTCCAAAGATAATAAAACTAACAATACCTTTAGCAATAATTGTCACAAAAATATTCATTCCCTCCATTGCGTACTGCACGGGAATGAGGGCCAACACCATTAATCCGCTTACAGCAAGCGGAGAAATAAGCTGACGTACGAACGGCCGGAGGTTCCGCCGGAAAGTCACCCGGTACATCTGCCAATAACATTGCACGAAGTTGATAGTGAACGTCGTTACGATACAACCCGCTATTGCTGTAAGTGTGCCGAAATAGAAAATTCCGAGCACTATTCCCGCCACATTGAGAGTAGACGAGAACAGGCCGCAGATGAAAAGGCTCCGTGTGTCACCTGCTGCCTGAAAGATAGAACCCGATGAGGACAATATGATCTGAATTCCTACCGAAAGCGCCAGTATCCGGAATACAGCTACGGAGGGTAACCACTGATTACCGAAAATAATGAGTGTCACTTCTTCCGCAGTGAAAAAGAGCAACACGCTGAGCGGCAGTCCGATGAAGGCGAGGAAGCGGATGATCCGTTCGTAGGACGTTGCCAGTTTCATCTTGTCATCCTGAAAATCACTGAAGATAGGGTGCATCACCGGAGTGACCACTTGTGTGATATTCTGCAAGGGAAGCATCATGAGGCGGTAGGATTTCTCGTAATATCCGAGGTCGGACATTCCCATATGTTTGCCGATCAGCAGTTTGTCTAAATTCCTGCTGAAATAACAGATGACATTGAATAGAAACTGGTAGACGGAATAAGAGAAGATCTTCCGAATGGATGATAGCCCTAACGTCATGCGTAGATGTTGGGGATAACGGTGGAATGAGATAATATAAATCAATATGCTCGACACGATCGGGGTGATGAGTAAAGCATACAGTCCCGCTCCGCTCAATGCGGCAATGACAGCTCCGGTGCCGGCGGTGATTTGAATGACAAAGCTGCGGATAGCAATGAATTTGAACTCCTTGTTTTTGTAAAACAAGGCTCCCGGCACGATATTGACCGATGCAAAGAACAGGTTGATAGATAACAACTGGCAAAGAGTGCGTAATATAGGGCTGTCGTAATAGGCGGAAATGGGCCATGAGGCTATAAAGAAGAGCAGGGCGACCGCTATGCCTGTCCAAAACGTGAACGAGTAGATGTTGGTCAGGTCGTCTTGGGTGAGAGCCTTGTTCTGTATAATGGCGGGAGACAGTCCCATATCTGTGAAAATGGCGAAAAAAGAAATGATGACCGTAGCAATGGCCACTATTCCGAAATCATCCGGCGAAAGCAGTCGTGCCAGAATACCGGCCACAACCAGTGAGATAATGATTCCGCTGTATTTGGCTATGGCTGTATAGAATACTCCCGAAAAAAGTTGCTGTTTAATATTGTTCGTCACTTTGTTTTTTCTTTAATTAGGTACTCCAGATAACTTTCCCACTGTTTGATAATGGCGGGCAGTTTTATTGATTCGGCTATCTCTAATGATACTTTTCCCATTTGGATTAACCGTTCCGAGGGAAGTTCCGTTATTTTAGTCATGGCTTCCGCCAGTTCTTCTATGTTTCCGTTTGAAAACATGAAGTGGTTGTCTTTCTCCTTGAGGAGTTCTTTTACAAAGGGAAGGTCGGAGGCTATGACAGGGAGGCTGTGGCTCATGGCTTCTGCCAGGACGAGCCCGAATCCTTCCCACCGTGAACTCAGTATATATACGCTTGCCGAGGCGTAATGTTTTTGTATTTGTCGGGTGAAGGGAGAAATTGTTACCCTGTTTTCCAGCTTGTGACGGGCTATTTGTTTCAGTAATGCAGGTTTCTCAGGGCCTTCACCGACAATTTCCAGTGTCCATTCCTTGTTGTCACGTGCAAAGATAGCAAACGCTTCAATAAGGATGTCAAAACCTTTTGTCAGATGTGACATCCTTCCTACCGAGAGGAAACGTTTGTATGCCGGACTTCCTTCTCCCTCCGGTGTCAACGAAAGGGGGTTGTATATGGCGATAGGAAAGAGGTTCAGCTCTCGTTCGTACAGTCCGCGGTCGTAATTGGTGAGCACGATGATTCCGTCCAGTTTCGTCATTTCATGTCGGAACTGATTTTTCTGCTCATATAGATAGAACCCCGGAGTGTTAAAGAAAGCGTTAAAAGAGGTGTGCATCCAGCCTACTACCCGGCGGGCTTTCAGCCGGTGGCGGATACTGGCCAGTTGGAGTGACAGAAAAGCGTGCACTCCAACGATTATGTCGTAGTTCTCGTTGTTTAATTCACCGATGAGAACTTTCCGTTGTGTGTGTGGGAATGAGCTATATCCATACCATTGTGAGGTGATAGGGATTTGTGGTATGATTCTTTTTTTGTATAAATAACTGTATGTTTTGCAGGGCAAATATTCCCATTTTCCGATAGGGGGGAGGCTGATGTGGCGGAAACGAATATTCCTTTGTCCCAGTTCATACATATTGAGATCTTCTTGTTCCGGTTTGTCCAGGGTCAGTATCGTCACTTCGTGTTTGGCAGAGATTGCTCCGGCTATCACTGCCAAAATACGCTGTACTCCTCCAACACTGAATATAGAGTCACAATAGAAGCATATCTTTATCATTTGGATTTTTTTTATTCTTTACTGTTAATAGTGGGCTCAACTCTTTGTCTCAATTAGTTGAATTGATGCCTGTCTGCCAATTCTTCGTAGAGTTCGGCGTATTGTTTCCCAACTTTGTTTATACTCATGTTTCTTATCGCATACGCGTAGTTCGCTTCCCCTTTTCCCCGGGCAGACAGATGTCGTGCCTCTTTCAGTGCTCGGATTATGTCCTGTTTTTTATCGGAACGGAAAACCGGATTACCCGTATTTCTCAATAATTCGCCGATATTCCCGGAATCCGGCCCGATAACGACTTTATGAAAGAGGAAGGCAAGCGGGATATTGACTGAGTTGAGTTGTCCTTTTCGTTGAATGAATATGACATTTGAAGCGGCCATGTAGTAAGGCAGGTCGCAATTGTCGATTAGTTCGTCATTGGCACCGGCGCGTAGCTTCATCACGCGGTTGAGCAAGGACATGAGCAGGTAGTATCCGGTTTTTGAGGCCCACCGCTTGAGGAAATTTCCGCCGTAATGGTTGTGCCGTGAGAAAGGGTAGAGGCGGGGGGCTAACAGTAACTTTTGTTTTTCGTTCCACGAACGGAAGGCTCCCAACACCATACGTATCTCTTCGCAGTTTCGGAATTCCCCGAAAGCAGTGACGATAAATGCTTCTTGTGGAAGTTGCAGGTATTGCCGTGCACGCTCTACGCTGATGTCCTCTTGGTAAGTATACTGATAGATGTGATGCAGGATGACGGCATTCCGGCTGTCGGGATGTTTGCCGACGAACTCCTCCAGACTGAAACGCCCCATGTGCACCACAACGTCACTTTGCGATTCGATGATGTCGTATGCCCGGCCGATAACTTCGTTGGCGTAATGGGGACGCACATTGTGGCGGGTATAGACAAAATGTGTCCCTCGCGAACGGAAGAACGCGATTCGTTCTTCCAGCCGGCGGACGATGCCGGGGTCGTCGCACATCCGGCCCACCACTTCTTCGGGCCATTGGAAATGGATGATGTCATAGGTCTTGTCCGACTCCCAGAATTCCTTTGTGGAACATCGCACGTCAACACCTGTCATTCGGATAGCATCACACAATACAGGTACGAACAGATTGCCCGCATCTCCGTTTTCTCTAAAGACGATGAGCGCTGTTATCGACGAACCGCTTGTATCTTCACTGTCATTCATGTTTTTCTCTTTTGATATTGATTCGCTTTGCTGTGCTACAAAGGTATGAAAAGATATGATAACTCTCTCTTTTTTCATGCCAAAATTGCTATGAAGCGGACAATAAAAAAATGCTGAACGGTTCTGTTTCTTCTATCAGCTTGATAATTTCTTTCGTAAGAGGGATTTTTTTCTCTTTTATATATTGTCCAAAGAAGACACAGACTTGTGTGTATTTGAGGGCACTGATGATACAGGGATTCGGTTGGAACCAACGGTGGAAAGTAGATGTGTCGATATTAAGATGTACACATAAGTCCATGACGGTCAAATGGCACGTCTCAAGTAATTTCTTTATTAACAAAATTTTTTTGTTATAAATCTGATTTACTATTTTGTTCTCTTCTTGCTCCGTTAGCGTGTAGTTACGTTTTTGTTTCATTGTCTGTATAAATAATTAGAATTAATGGTGCAAAGTTCTGATAAAAAAAGATATGTTGTGTTGCGTTTATGCGACATACGGAATAAAAAAAAATATTCACCTTTGCCTCCGTTTCTGTTAGAAGCTGAAATATAGGTAAATAACTACGATAATGAAGAAAGATCAGTATTTTAATTTGGAGGTAAATTTGTTGAATGACGACAATATTGCCGGTATGATGTTGGAGTTGGGAGCGGCAAACGCTCTCGGAGTTTATGTGATGTTGCTGTTGCATTTGCGCACGAAGGACAATTACGAAGCGTCATGCAGACCGCTGCCGTTGAAGGCCTTGGCCAAACGCTATGATGTGGATGTGGATTTGATAGGGAGGATACTCCGAGAGTTCGATCTTTTTGAGGTGGATGAGGAACGCCAAATGTTTCGCGCTCCTTATCTGGACAGGGTGATGAAAACATTGGAGGAAAAATGGCGGATAAATGCCGAAAACGGCAAAAAAGGCGGTCGTCCGAGAAAGACTAAAAAACGCGCTGAAACGCCCGCCGGCAAAGGCGGAAAACCGAATGAAACCCAAGAGAAGAGAGGAGAAGAGAACAAGAGTATTGTTCCTGTTGTGAACAACAGCAGCAATACAGCGGGCGAGGTGCCGGGAGATGCTGCTGTTGCTGCTGCTACGAGTGGGAAGGTGGCTGCTGAGGGTAAGAAAGTGGCTGCTGAGAGGTGCAAGGCATCTGTTGAAGGTCGAAAAGCGGTTGCTGCGAGTAAAAAGGCTGTTGGCGGGATGAAGATTGTTTCGGTGGACGAAGCCGGAGAGATTCCGTTGCAGCGAGTACTTCCGTGGGAGAAGTTGGTGGATCAGCTTGCCGCTTCCCGGTCGTACATGGAGTTGGCAGGTCAGCACTCGGGACTGGGGAAGCTGTTTCTCGAGCATCAGCAGCAGGTTATCGAACTTTTCAAACAGCATATTCTGCTCTACGGAAAAGGAGGTGAATTGCTGTTTCTTGAGGATGTCCGACGTTATTTTTCCAACTATGTCGCACCGGGGTCTACTACCTGCCGGATGTTGCGTGAAACGTTATTGTCGGTACTTCAGAAGGCGGGAAGCACAGCCGACAATCGTTTTGAAACTCTTTCAAACGGTCGGAGGATGTACCTGGGACACCTTATCCCGGACGATGCACCGCTGCGTCCGGATGCAGCCGCAGTGTGGGACGATGTGCGGAAGAAGTGGGGACATTAACCCCGGCTGTCAACGGACGTGAGGAGGGGGATCACACCTGTTTAACTTACGCTTTGCACTGGCTTTGCCCACGTTGCACATTGGCTTTGCCTACGCTTCGCGATAGCTTCGCCCACGCTTCGTGATAGCTTCGCGATAGTCCTCCGCTCACACTTTGCATCGTCCTCCGTCCCTACCTCTTTTGGATGCTTGCCTCCTAGTCGATAGTATTCCCATTCCCCTCCTTCGGGGAAGGAGGGGTGGCTGAAAGCCGGGGTGGTAGGTGGA
>OGZW01001240.1_pt1 | contig 20807 bp, 14 predicted proteins | sample 1577001 | NCBI WGS metagenome assembly OGZW01 (sample SAMEA3541519, study PRJEB24748) | human gut metagenome | biome: human gut; feature: human-associated habitat; material: faeces | place: China | collected 2012 | reverse complement strand
CCGCATTATGTACAAGCCTGATTTCTTCATCATTAAGAGGTACAAAATCCTGCATTGTCACAGGCTTTGCGGCAAAGGATGCCGACCAACGCGCTGTCCTTGCCGCCGGAATTGCCGTAGACGAACCCTTTCGCGCCGGCATCCGCCAGCACTTTTCGCAAAAAAGCAACCCGCTTTTCAGTTTCACAGGCATAATCGCGTGTCATCGCGACGCCTCCTTTCGTGATGCGGCCGCCAGGAAGGCGCGGAACAGAGGGTGCGCCTTGTTGGGACGGCTTTTGAATTCCGGATGATACTGCACCCCGATGTAAAATGGATGCTCCGGCAGCTCCATGGCCTCCACCAGCCGGTTGTCGGGAGAGGTGCCGGAAAATACCACGCCCGCCCGTTCGTAATCCTCCCGGTAGGCGTTATTAAATTCATACCGGTGGCGGTGACGCTCGGCAACCTGCTGCTTTTGATAGACAGCGTATAAAACGCTGTCCGGACGTACCCGGCAGGGATAAGCGCCCAGCCGCATGGTGCCGCCCTTGGGCAAATGGCCCTGCTGGTCGGGCATCAGGTCGATGACGCCGTGTTCACCCTCCGGATAGAATTCGCGCGAATGGGCATCGGCGATACCCAGCACGTCGCGGGCGAAAGCGATCGCTGCAATCTGCATGCCTAGGCAGATGCCGAAATAGGGAATGCCCTGTGTACGGGCAAAACCGGCGGCTATAATCATCCCTTCGATCCCGCGGCTGCCGAAGCCGCCGGGCAGGAGGATGCCATCGGCCCCGCCCACTCGTTCCCTGATTCTTCGCAGGTGCCATTCCGCCAAATGCTCCTCCGAATGCCTGTGCCCGAAATGCTTCTCTGGCACGTGCATATGTATTCTGTTGTGCTGGCATCTCCGTCTCCTGAGTAAACTTCTTGTTTCCTGTATCAAGCAGTTCCCTCGGGATCTCTTTCACAAATCTTGACATCGGATTGTACTGTGTCTCACCGTGCACCATTCTTCTGCGCGCACTTGTCAAAGTCAGTTCCTGCTCTGCCCTTGTAATTCCAACATAACAAAGTCTTCGCTCTTCTTCCAGTTCTTCTCTGTCTCCTGCATTAATACTCATATATCCCGGGAAAAGTCCATCTTCCATCCCTGCAAGATAAACACGTGGAAATTCAAGTCCCTTTGCACTATGTAAAGTCATCAGAACAACATATTCCTGGTCTTCATCCAGACTGTCAATATCCGCAACCAAAGCAACTTCTTCAAGGAATCCGCTCAATGTTGCCTTTTCATCTTTATCCTGACAACTTTCCTCATAAGTTGCCGCTTTACTGATCAGCTCATCTATATTCTCTTTTCTTGTTTTCGCCTCTTCTTTATCTTCATTTTCAAGGCTTTCTATATATCCTGTCTTCTCAATCACTTCCTGTAAAAGATCTGTGATGTTCATCTCTTCTGCCAACGTCTTAAAATACTCGATCAATGCCGCAAAAGAGTCCAGTTTTGTTGCACTTCTTCCCACTCCTGCGATCAGCCCCGGTGCCAGTAAAGCCTCATAAAACCCAATTCCACGTTCTGTCGCAGACTCCTGAATCCGGTTAATTGTTGTAAGACCGATTCCTCTCTTTGGGACATTAATGATTCTTCTAACCGCAACATCATCACGTCCATTGTCGATTGTCTTGAGATAAGCAAGAAGATCCTTGATCTCTCTTCTCGCATAGAAATTTACACCGCCGACAATCTTATAAGGAATATTCATGGCAATAAATTTCTCTTCCAGCAGACGGGATTGTGCATTCGTACGATAAAGAACTGCACTGTCATTATAGGAACCTCCCTGTCTGACAGCACTTTTGATATCTTCGCCAATGAAATCTGCCTCATCAAACGCAGTATCGAACTGACGCAGACGAATCAGTTCGCCTTCTCCGTTCTCTGTCCAAAGTGATTTCTCCTTTCTTCCGCGGTTATTCGCGATCACACTGTTTGCTGCATTCAGAATATTCCCTGTAGATCTGTAGTTCTGCTCCAGTTTGATCACCTTTGCATCCGGAAATTCATGCTCAAAGTCAAGAATATTTCGGATATTCGCTCCACGGAACTTGTAGATTGACTGGTCATCATCTCCAACGACACAAAGATTCTTATATTTTCCTGCAAGAAGGCTTACCAGCTGAAACTGGACTGTATTTGTATCCTGATATTCATCTACCATAATATAGCGGAATCTTTCCTGATAACTCTCAAGCACATCCGGCTGTGTCTGCAAAAGCTGTACTGTCTTTACAAGCAGATCATCAAAATCCAGTGCATTATTCGCTCTCATCTGCGCCTCATACTCGCGGTAAACCTTAGCAATCTTCATCTTTGCAAAGTCTCCTCCGGCATTCAGTTCAAATTCATCCGGAAGGATCATCTCATTCTTGGCAGATGAAATTGCTGAAAGCAGACTTCTTTCTTTAAACACTTTCGTATCCACATCTACTTTCCGACAGACTTCCTTAATTAATGTCTTCTGATCATCTGTATCATATATAGTAAAATGATTCTCATACCCTAATCTGTCAATAAATCTTCTCAAAATACGCACACATGCAGAATGAAATGTGCTCACCCATACACTTTCTGCTCCAAAACCGACAAGCTTATCCACACGTTGGCGCATCTCTTCTGCCGCTTTGTTCGTAAATGTGATTGCAAGAATATTCCATGCGTTCACGCCACGTTCTCCGATCAGATATGCGATCCTGTGCGTCAGAACTCTTGTTTTTCCTGAACCGGCTCCGGCAAGGATCAGAAGAGGACCGTCCGTGTGGTAAACAGCCTCTCTCTGTGGTTCATTTAATTTATCATAAATGCTCATCTTTCCACTCCTTTAAAGTTATAAAGATATCTGTAAATGTATTCCCATTATCAAACACACGTTCCTGTTTGTCAACTACATTTTCCGACCTTCTTATCTTTTGCTTGCTATCTAGTTTTAAATACTATATAATAAATGTATTGAGGTGATAACATGAATATAGACACAAGTAATCTGTTAAACAGCATTTTGGAAGAACTTTCTTCTTTAAGTTATGTGCATCCCGGCGATGTTCCGAATATTAATCTTTACATGGATCAAGTAACTACTTTTATGGATGAGCAGCTGGCTTCGACCAAACGTTACCCGGATGATAAGATCCTGACAAAGACCATGATCAATAATTATACGAAGAACAATCTTCTTCCACCCCCGGTGAAGAAGAAGTATTCCAGAGAGCACCTGCTCCTTCTGGTCTTCATTTATTATTTTAAAAATATCCTTTCAATCAAAGATATTGAGACAGTTCTTGCACCGCTCACAGAGAAATATTTTCCGGATGGAAGCTCTTTTGAATTAGCGGATATTTACAAAGAAGTCTGCAAGATTGAAAAAGAACAGCTGGATTCCATCAAAGAGAATGTAACTGCTACTTATGAGAAATCTGCTGAGACTTTCACTCATCTTGCTGATGGCGAAGATAAGGAGATCTTACAGCAGTTTGCATTTATATGCAGCTTGAGTTTTGATGTATATATCAAGAAAATGATCATTGAACGGATCATTGATGACCTCTCTTCCAAGTCTTCAAAAAACGAAGAGAAAAAGAAAGGGAAATAAACATTTCTGTTTAAAACAAGATACAGCCTGCGAAAGACTTTATCAGGATCTTCCGCAAGCTGTATCTTTTGATTGATAAAAGGTATTTTATTGTAAGCTTAATTCTTAAGTGTTATTCTTCCGTTCCATTCTCTTCCTCAGCAAGCCCTACACGTTTGAAAACCATATCATATCCGTCATTCCCATAATTAAGAGAACGGTTCACACGACTGATTGTCGCAGTGGATGCTCCTGTCTTCTCCGCGATCTCCAGATATGTCTTCTGTTCACGGAGCATTCTTGCCACTTCAAATCTCTGTGACAATGAAAGCAGCTCATTGATCGTACAGATGTCTTCAAAAAATGTATAACACTCTTCTTTATTCTCAAGGCTTAAGATTGCCTGAAACAAATAATCTACTGCCTCGGTTCTGATCTTCTTACTCATACGAAACAATCTCCTTCTCAACCGGCTAATTATACGATGGCTTACGGTATACCATAAACCATAGCAATACCTTTTGCCTTTTCAGTCCGCTTTTTGATTTTATCACATTAAATTTTTAAAGTCTACCATTTCTTATGAATTTAAACTAAATTCTTGCACAATTTTGATTTTTTTCTAAAACATTTTATGTAAAACACACTTTTTTCGTTGTTCTTCCTCTTTTAAGATGCTATAATAAATCTGTTATAAATATTTTGATACAAAAGAGAGGAGTACATGATTAATATGAAGTGCCCAATATGTGGAAAAGACCTGGATTTGCAGAATAAGCAGATTGGCACCAGCGAAAACGGGGATCCAATCTTTAATGAATATGCAATCTGCCATAGCTGTAAAAAGCAATGGAACCTTGATAAACAACGTGCAAAGAAGATCGCTGCCAAGAAAGCTGCAGAAGAGAAAGCAAAAGCTGAGGCTGAGGCCCGTGCCGCTGAAGAGAAGGCAAAAGCTGAGGCTGAGGCCCGCGCTGCTGAAGAGAAAGCGAAAGCTGAAAGAGCTGCCCGCGCTGCTGAAGAAAAAGCAAAAGCTGAAAAAGCTGCCCGCAGAGAAGCAAAAGCGCGTGCCCGTAAAGAAGCGATTGCCCGCCTTGCTGCTGATAAAGGGATTTCAGAAGAGGAAGCTGAGCGTATCCTTAAAGAAAGAGCCAGAGCACGCAAAGCCGCTGCACAGAAAGCTGCCACTGCTTCCACTGATGCTACTGATGATTCCGAAGAGCAGAAATATGGGAATATTCCAGCTGAAGAGATCCGTGATAAGCGTGAAAAAGCAGTTCGCAAGGGATACGAAGATATGCTTGCAACTGATCCTGACAGTAAAGCTGCCAAGAAGAAAAAGAAAGAAGAAGCCGAAACTGCGAAAGCAAAAGAAGATGTAAAATCCAGAAAAATGGATGACTATGATGATGAGAAATCCTCTGATGATGAAGATGATGATGAATATGAATATGTAGACGAATATCCACGTTTCAGACCTGGGCGCATTATCCTTGGAATCATTTCCCTGCTTGCATTTGGTTTCTGTATTTATAAAGGTTTCGTAACAGGACTCAGCACATCAGGAGCTGACGTAACTTCTGCTCCTGGCATGAATTATGTCATTGTTGCTCTTTGTATGCTTGTCACTGCACTGTTATACTTCATCATGAATAACCGTGATACACTTTTTGCATTCCTTATCCCGATGATTGTCTATATCGGTAGTGCTGTTTTTGCTTTCCTGAAACATGGAGATGAATTCGAGCTTCTGATTTTAGCCGGTGTAAGTGGTGTACTTGCTGTTATTTCACTGATTCTCGCAATTGCTTCCCGCGGTGGAGATGATTACGATGATGAAGATGATTACGACGATCCATTTGAAGAAGAACACGATAATTAAAATCGCGTTGTAAATCTTTTTGGTTTCTAAGAACAATTTATATAAGATAATTACAAGGGAGTATCATTTTGCGATACTTCCCTTTTTTGTCCTGATATGCATTTTTTATATCATATATCTAAAATATTTTTAGGTGTCAAATTTTTTTTTAGAATAGTTGTTGCTTTTTGTTGAATATGTGATAAAATATACCTATAGGTATCTTTATATAATTAAAAATACACAACAAACACATACTCCTCAAAGATTTTTCTTTGGGGATTTTGTCACAAAGAAAGGAGTAACTGACATGGCATCATTTATAGTAAATGGTCAGGAAGTCTCACCTTCAAAGAATCAGAAACTGTTACGGTTCCTGCGTGATGAACTGCACATTACCTCTGCAAAGGATGGTTGCAGCGAAGGCGCTTGTGGAGCCTGTACTGTTATCATTGATGGACAGACTTGCAAATCCTGCGTACCTGACACAGATTCATTGTCCGGAAAGAATGTCATCACAGTCGAGGGACTTTCTGATTGGGAACAGAAAGTTTACACTTATGCTTACGGGAAGGCAGGCGCTGTACAGTGCGGATTCTGTATTCCTGGTATGGTTATGTGCACAAAAGCACTTTTGGATGTAAATCCGGAACCAACCGATGATGAGATTCGCTATGCGCTGCGCAACAACTATTGCCGCTGTACAGGATATGTTAAGATCATGGACGCGGTACGTCTGGCAGCTAAGATTCTGAAAGAAGGGGTTTTACCAGATGATGGAGATTCCAGCTGGACTCTTGGTTCCCGTGTTTCTCGTATAGATGTTGAAGAAAAAGTGCTTGGAACAGGTAAATATCCGGATGACTATTATCCAGAAGGAATGCTCTATGGCGCTGCTCTTCGTAGTAAATATCCACGAGCTCGCGTACTTTCTATTGATACCTCTGCTGCCGAGGCTCTGCCTGGCGTAGAAGCAGTTGTAACAGCCGATGATATTCCTGGGGAGAATAAGATCGGACACTTAAAACATGATCAGTATTCACTGATTCCGGTTGGTGGACTGACTCATTATCTCGGAGATGCAATTGCCCTTGTAGCTGCAACTGACATGGCAACTGTAGAAAAAGCAAAGAAACTTATTAAAGTTGAATATGAAGTACTTCCTCATGTGCATACAGTGGAAGAAGCTGCTGCTCCGGATGCACCTCTTGTTTATGATGAAGAAGAGACTAACGTATGTGCTTATAAGCACATCAGCCGCGGAAATGCGGAAGAAGCAATCAAGAATTCCAAGTACGTGATCTCACATCACTTTGAGACACCTTGGACTGAGCATGCTTTCCTTGAACCGGAATGTGCTGTTTCTTTCTATGATGAAGACGGTGACATTTTCGTATATTCAACAGACCAGTCTGCTCACCAGACACTACACGAAGTTACACTTATGCTTGGAACAGATAAAGTAAAAGTTCAGAACGCATTAGTCGGCGGTGGTTTCGGTGGTAAAGAGGACATGACTGTTCAGCATTTAAGTGCATTGCTTACTTACGTAACAAAGAAACCGATTAAGATGAAATTATCCAGAGCGGAATCCTTGCTTGTTCATCCGAAACGTCACCCATTCTACATGGATATGACAATGGGATGCGATGAGAACGGAGTGATCCAGGGTGTAAAAGCGATTGTTAAATCTGACACAGGTGCATTCGCTTCTCTTGGTGGCCCGGTTCTTGAACGTGCATGTACACATGCAGCAGGACCTTATCATTATGAAAACTTTGAAATTGAAGGAACTGCTTACTATACAAATAACCCACCTGCCGGAGCATTCCGCGGATTTGGTGTTACACAGACTTGTTTCGCAACAGAGACACTTCTGAACATGATGGCTGACAAGGTAGGCATTACGCCTTGGGAGATTCATTACCGCAATGCGATCCGCCCAGGCGAAGTACTTCCGAACGGACAGATTGTAGATAACTCTACAGGTCTTGTAGAGACACTGGAGGCTGTCAAAGAAGAGTATGATGCTGCACTTGCGGCCGGTAAGGCTGTTGGCCTTGGTTGTGCTATGAAGAATGCCGGCGTTGGTGTTGGTATTCCAGATACAGGACGTGTAAAATTAATAGTTGAAGAAGATGAAAAACTTCACATCTTCACCGGTGCTTCCTGTATTGGTCAGGGACTTGGTACTGTACTTGTACAGATGATCGTTACAAATACAGATCTTTCCCGTGATGATATCGTCTATGAGCGAAGCAACACATGGATTTCACCTGATTCCGGTACAACTTCCGGTTCTCGTCAGACACTTGTAACTGGTGAAGCGTGCCGCAGAGCATGTGAAAAATTCATGGAAGCGAAAAACAGTGGTAAGTCCATGAAAGATATGATTGGAGAAACTTTCTACGGAGAGTATCTCGCTAAGACTCATCCACTTGGTGCAGATGTGCCTAATCCGATATCTCACGTTGCTTATGGATATGCAACTCAGGTCTGCATCCTTGATCCTAAGACAGGTAAGATTGAGAAAATGATTGCCGCACATGATGTTGGTAAAGCTGTCAACCCTCTCTCCTGCGAAGGTCAGATTGAAGGCGGTGTTGTAATGTCAATGGGATATGCACTCAGAGAGCAGTATCCAATCGATGAAAACTGTAAACCAATTGACAAATATGGTTCCTTAGGACTTTTCCGTTCTCACGAAGTTCCTGAGATTGAAGCAATCGTTATTGATAAACCTGGTCTGGATGTTGCCTGTGGAGCAATCGGTATCGGAGAGATCACATCCATCCCTACTGCTCCTGCAATCGCGGATGCATATTGCAGATTTGACGGAGAAAGACGCTACAGCCTTCCTCTTTCTAACACACCATACGAAAGGAAGAAATAATCATGGCAATTAAAAAGAGATTTCCTTACCGGGCAGCTCTGGTTGCCTGTAACGGTGGCTGCCGCGCAGCCGGCTCTGAAGACGGTGGATGCAAAGATGGCTGCATCGGATGTGGAGCCTGTATAGAAAAATGTAAATTTGGCGCAATTTCCATGAATGAATATGGCGTTGCCGAAGTAGACGAAGAAAAATGTATTGCCTGTGGACAGTGTGCAAAAGTCTGTCCACAAAACCTGATCAAGATTCACGAATGTGCAAACTACATTGTAGTAAAATGCTCTAACAAAGAAAAAGGAGCTGTTGCACGTAAACAGTGTGAAGTCAGTTGTATTGGATGCGGTATTTGTGAAAAAACATGTACTGCAGGTGCAATTCATGTAGAAGATAATTGCGCAGTAATCCAGGAAGACATCTGCTTAAGCTGCGGAATGTGCTCTGTAAAATGTCCAAGACATGTAATCCATGATCTCCGCGGAGTATTTACAGCAGTAAGATAATACAAAAGCTATCGACTACGATAACAACACAGATATGTGTTAAGTTATTGTAATCGATAGCTTTTTTATCTACTCATCTTCATCCAGAAACTCGATATCATCATCGTCATCAAGATAATCTAAATCATCCAGATCATCCAAATCATCTAAGTCATCCAGATTTTCCAGATCATTCAAGTCATCTAAGTCATCCGGATCTTCATCAAAATCATAATCCTCTGTCGCATCTGCCTCATCAGCAGTTACTTCAATTTCGACGTCTTCCTCCCAGTCTTCCTCGTCTACATCAAACTTCTCTTCTTTAAAGTTCTCCACTTCATCTTCTTCCAGATCATCTTCAAGATCATCAAATTCATCCATGCTGACAACTGTTGTGCCCTTGTCTTCTTTCAGGACATTTTCCGGAAGACTCTCCATGATCTCATCCAGCTCATCAAAATCATCCAGATTCTCAACCAGTGCCCTTGCCTTCTCGACTTCATTTTCTGTAGAATGTTCTTCACGGATCTCTGCGGCTTTAAGTAAATTCTTTTTCTTACGTTTTCCGGATTCCAAAAGAAGCTGGATCCAGATACTAAGTGCACCAATTGCAACACAAAGTGCCACATGGATCATTCCGTTTTTATATGGCTGCAGATAAAAGATACTGCTGCCCGCTGCCATTGCTCCAAACACAGAAGAAGAAGCAATCAGCATAAAGTTATGAAACTTAATAGAAAGCAATGCACACACAAGACCGATACCCGCACAGATTCCATACATAATAAGATCCTGTGGTTTCATCAGATGTACACTGACAACAAAGACAAGTACCGCTACTGTCACAAATCCACCAATCTGTTTCTTCCATGCACCAAGCACCGCCAATACAAGTCCCACACCTGCTCCTGCCGCCAATGCGATTGTCTGATCCAGATCTGCAATCGCTCCGACCGCAATTCCGGCTGCGCATCCTGCTGACAATCCTGCGATCACAGACCAGAAACGTACCAGTTTCAGCCCCGTCAGACATAACAGTACTGCTCCGACCGTTATAACGATCAGAGAAATAAATTCCATCTGACTCAAATGATGACTGCTTTCATTAAGTCCAGCCAGAACAACATCCAGGTCAAAATTCAGAATTGTATCAATCATATCATTTACATTCATTATTTACACCTTCGTCCCTTACTATTTATTACTCACTACTGCTCATTTTAGCAATTTTTTTTACTGATTACAAGTGTTCATTTCACCTTTCCATTGACTTCTTATTCTTCTCCACTTAAAATAGAAGAGAAATGCTATTGCTGACCGCATAATACTATGAACAGCAATGAAATGCTAACATAAAGGAGTTTATTATGGAACAGTTAAGAATACCTGCTGGCTATCATTCCCCTCTTACAATTCGTGAGACAGAAGTAGCCATCAAAGAAGTGAAAGACCACTTCGAGCGTGCTCTTGCAAAGAATCTCCACCTGACACGAGTGTCAGCACCACTGTTTGTCCGTCCAGAATCTGGTCTGAATGATAACTTAAACGGTGTTGAACGTCCGGTTTCCTTTGACATCAAAGAACAGGATGGTTCTGTTGCAGAGATCGTTCATTCTCTTGCAAAATGGAAGAGATATGCATTGAAGAATTATAATTTCCATTCCGGCGAAGGACTTTACACAGATATGAGTGCGATACGTCGTGATGAAGATACAGACAACATCCACTCTCTGTATGTTGACCAGTGGGACTGGGAAAAAGTAATTTCTAAGGAAGAACGTAACACAGAGACACTTCAGTACACTGTCCGCAAAGTCTACCGGGCTCTGAAAGATACAGAAGAATACATTTCCAGACGTTACAACTATATTGATCCTCTTCTTCCTGATGATATCTTTTTCATCACTACACAGGAGCTGGAAGACCTTTATCCGGATCTTACTACCAAAGAACGTGAAAAAGCGATTGCGAAGGAAAAAGGCGCAGTGTTTATCTCCAAGATTGGTGGCGTACTTGCTTCCGGCGAAAGACATGACGGTCGTGCTCCGGACTATGATGACTGGGAGCTGAACGGTGACATTATCGTTTACTATCCGGTTCTTGACATCGGTCTTGAACTCTCTTCTATGGGAATCCGTGTTGACGAAGACTCATTAAAGGCACAGCTCAAAGAAGCCGGATGTGAAGATCGTGCAGAACTTCCATTCCAGAAGGCACTGCTGAACGGCGAGCTTCCATATACAGTCGGCGGCGGTATCGGACAGTCCCGTATCTGTATGTATTACTTAAGAAAGGCTCATATCGGTGAAGTACAGTCTTCCCTCTGGCCTGAAAATGTAGTTGAAGCTGCTGCTGATGCCGGCATCCACCTTCTCTAAACACAAGACAGACCAGCCAATTATATGATAAAAAGCAGATTCGAATTCTACTGGAGCATCTCTCCTTTGAATTCGAATCTGCTTTTTCATTCTCCTCTTATTCTACAATCAGCAACTGTTCTTTCTCTTCCTCAGACACCCTGTTCCAAAAAACATTAAAATCATCAAATTCCGGCAAATAGATATCTGCCGTATTCCAGATCTGCGCCAGATTCTTGTCATTTGCCTTATCATAAACTGCTACTGTCTTAAATCCTGCATGTTTTGCCGTCCTCAGAGCCTGATAAGTATCTTCAAACACCCAGGTCTGTTCCGGCTCCGTATCCAGCTGCAAAAGTGCTGCGAAATAAATATCCGGCTGATCCTTACCGTTTCCGATCTCAGATGCTGTAAAAACCCCTTGAAAATAAGACAATACCTTCAATCTGCTCAGAGCTGCTTCTGCATTCTTCCGGTCACCTGTTGTTGCGATCACCATAGGAATCTTTCGCTCTCTGAATTCCTCCAGATACTGACGAACTCCTTCTTTCAGTGGAACACGCTTTGCATAATAATCTTCCACTTCCTTATTCAGCCCGTGTACAACCTCTTCCACTGTCTTCTCCAGGTTATAATGTGAGATCAGATAATCTGCCGCCTCCTCCAGGCTCATCTCAAATAATGTCTCTCCCAGATTCTTCTCGGCCTCAATTCCCAAATGATCCAAATACAATTCTCCAAGATTCTCCCAGACAGGCATGGAATTGAGAAGGACACCATCTACGTCAAATATTACACCTTTTATCATGTCATTCCTCTTTTCTGCTATGCACTACATTATAGTCTCCCTGGAAACACATGTCAACCATTAGAAAAAGACCTTCTGCCGGCAGATCAACCACTTGCAAAAGGTCTTTATAAAATGCTGTTATTTATTTTGTCTCAAGGATCTTATCAACACTTGCCAGTTTTACACTCAATACAAATACTTCAGCGGCAACTGCAAGTTCTTCCGGTGTTGGATAAGACGGTGCGATACGGATATTGCTGTCATGTGGATCTTTTCCATAAGGGAATGTTGCTCCCGCTCCTGTCATAACAACGCCAGCTTCTTTCGCCTTCGCAACAATCGCTTTCGCACATCCATCCAGCGCATCAAAGGAGATGAAATATCCTCCGCGTGGCGCGATCCAGGATCCAATCTCAAGTCCTCCAAGTTCTCTTTCAAGAACTTCAAGAACAGTCTCAAACTTCGGACGCAGGATATCTGCATGTTTCTTCATATGTTCTACAATTCCGTGAATATCTTTGAAAAATCTTACATGACGCAGCTGATTTACCTTATCATGTCCGATTGTCTGCACACGCATTGTGCTTCTGATATCCTCCAGGTTCGCATCAGATGCTGCCATTGCTGCAATTCCTGATCCTGGGAAACTGATCTTGGATGTAGAAGAAAACTTGTAAACCATATCCGGGTTACCTGCCTTCTTACACTCCATCAGAATCTCAATCAGATAATCCTGTTTATCTTCATATAAATGATGTACGCAGTAAGCATTATCCCAGAAGATACGGAAATCTTCTGCTGCCGGCTTCAGGTTCGCAAAACGGAACACTGTCTCATCAGAATATGTGATTCCCTGCGGGTTAGAGTACTTCGGTACACACCAGATTCCTTTGATTGCCGGATCACTGCTTACAAGTTTCTCAACCATATCCATATCCGGTCCTGTTGATGTCATCGGTACATTGATCATCTCAATTCCGAAATGCTCTGTAATCGCGAAATGTCTGTCATATCCCGGAACCGGACATAAGAATTTTACCTTATCAAGCTTACACCATGGAGTACTTCCCATGATACCATGTGTCATTGCACGTGCTACCGTATCATACATCACATTCAGACTTGAGTTTCCGAAAATGATCACGTTATCTTTCGGAACTTCCATCATATCTGCAAGAAGCTGTTTTGCTTCATCAATTCCATCAAGTCCGCCATAGTTACGGCAGTCAACACCATCTTCACAAGTCAGATCAACACCACTTGTCAGTGTATCCATCATCCCCATTGACAGATTCAGCTGGTCTGCTGACGGTTTTCCTCTGGACATATCCAGTTTCAGACCTTTTGCCTTCACTTCTTCAAACTGCGCCTCCAGGCCACTCTTTAATTCCAATAACTCTTCTTTGCTCAAATCTTTATATGCAGTCATTGCAGGAATCCTCCACTTTCTTTATTTTTTCACTTTTGTTATTGTATATAATTTTTGACGTTTCGTCAATGGGTTCTTGCATTCTTTTTTATTTTTTTGTTTTTTTCAGCTTTATTTTCACATGTTTTGCATTTCAAAAATGTTTTTCATTCATTTTCCACTATATTCCGTGTTATCACTCTATCCCATCAGGTTTTATCTATGCATTATTGATTTTTTCTCCCCTCCTGTGATATCCTTAGAAAGTAGATTCCAGTCAGCATTCCACTTGACTGTGAATAAAAATCTTATAATTCTATGGAGGTACTAAAATGAATTTTACATTTGCACACAATAACCTGAATGTATATGATCTTGAAAAATCACTGGATTTTTACCAGAAAGCTCTGAATTTAAAAGTAGAACGTGAAAAACTTGCCGATGACGAAAGTTTTAAGCTTGTATATCTCACAGACGGTGTGACTCCGCATCTTTTAGAGCTCACCTGGCTGCGTGATATGGATCGACCATATGAACTGGGAGATAATGAGATCCATCTTGCATTTGCTGTCGATGATTTCGATGCTGCTTACAAAAAACATAAAGAGATGGGATGTATCTGCTTCGAAAATCCATCTATGGGAATTTATTTTATTGAAGATCCTGACGGATACTGGCTGGAAATTGTACCGGGCAAATAAGAAAAGTTTAAAAAAAGGAATCAGCATCACTGATTCCTTTTTTGGTTCTAATATCTTACATAATATGTAACACGTACAGAACTTACCTTAACCGGTACTCCTGTCTGCTGTGCTTCAATCATCTGTCCTCCGCCAATATAAATCGCTACATGCCCCGATGTCCAACAGATATCTCCCGGCTGAGGATTGCTTACAATTGTTCCTTTTGCAAGAATATCTCCACTTGTTCTTGGAATTGAAATTCCAGCCTGTCTGTAACAATACTGTACAAGTCCTGAACAGTCAAGTCCAACTCCCGGTGTAGTTCCGCCCCATACATATGGAACTCCGATCTGTGAATAAGCTGCATTTACAATAATGCTTCCCTTATCAGCACTATAACTTGGGCTTGATGAGGAAGAACTTGAGCTTGAACTGTTGGAAGAACTACTGCTTGAGCTTCCTGAACTTGAGCTGCTGGAGTTCGAACTACTGGAGTTTGAACTACTGGAAGAACTATTGCTTGAGTTATTTCTATTAGATGAACTACTGCTTGAGTTATTCTTCTTAGCTGCTTCCTCAGCTGCTTTCTTCGCTGCTGCTTCTTCTGCTGCTTTCTTCGCTGCTTCTTCCGCTGCTTTCTTCGCCGCTTCTTCCGCTGCTTTCTTTACAGCTTCATCAATCTTAACATCGAGATTTGCGATTTCACTACTCTTCTCTGTGATTGTTGTATTCAGTTCATCCTTCTGCGCATCATACTCTGTCTGTGTCTCCTGCAGATCAGCCATCTTTGTCTCAAGCGTTGTCTTAAGATCTTCTACTTTCTGAACTGTCGCAACATACTCTTCGAGCTTATCTCTGTCATAAGAATGTACCTGCTGGGAATATTCTGCCTGCGTCAGTACACTGGAAATATCTCCGGATGTCAGTACCTTCTCTACTGTAGCAGTTCCTGTTCCTTCTTCATACATATACTTAATACGAAGCTTCATAGCTGCATACTGCTGTTCCTGTTCCTCCTGCGCTGTCTTCAGATCTTCCTCCGTCTGAGAGATTTCCTCACCTGTTTCGATCAGATCATTCTCAAGATCAGAGATCTTGGTCATAAGTGAATTCAGCTGTGTCTGAAGATCGCTTACCTGATTCTGTGTCTCCTGCTTCTTCTGCTTCAGATCACTGACTTCGTCGGCAAGTACCGGTGTAACAGTCATTGTACATGCAAGTGTTACTGCAAGAATCATGCTGCTTACTTTTTTTAACTTCATCTTTCCACCTATCCTTATTTTTATCTAGTCCCCCATGTGATTCATTATAATTTTCGTATCATAACTCGTTGTAAATAGTTACATTATAATTCCACATACTCATATGTTATAATACAACATCTATCGCTTTTTTTCAACATATTTCTCGTAACAAGAGGGTATTTTATTTACATTCTACGCTCAATATTATAGCGTATTTATGTAATATTTTCAATAGTTCTCCTTACTTTTTTCATTTTTTCGTAACATTTTTGTAACAAAAAATCTGGAAAGTTCTCTTTATTTTTTGATAAACTTTCCAGATTCCTGTTTCACTGTATGATCTTTTATTTTCTACTGAATATATAAGTTTGTATATCCCATCAGGCTTTCATCTACTTCTCTTGCCACTTCACGACCTTCACGGATAGCCCATACAACAAGAGACTGTCCTCTGTGCATATCCCCGGCTGTGAATACATCCTTCACATTTGTAGAATATTTTCCTGCCTCTGTCTTTACATTTGTGCGTTCATTCACTTCTACACCAAATGCTTTTGTTACATAATCCTGACTTCCAAGGAATCCAGCTGCGATCAGAACAAGATCTGTATCTACGGTATACTCGCTTCCTCCTACCGGAACCATCTTTTTCCGTCCGGTCTTCTCATCTGTCTTGCTCTCAAGCTTGATAAGGACTGCCTTACAGAGATTTCCTTTCTTGTCTTTTATGAATTCTTTCACTGTCGTTGTGTAAACGCGAGGATCAGAACCAAACACAGCGATTGCTTCCTGCTGGCCATAATCTGTCTTGCAGACTCTTGGCCACTCCGGCCATGGGTTCAGCGGTGTCCTCTCGTCCGGTGCTTTCGGCATCATCTCCAGCTGGAGAACGCTCTTTGCTCCATGACGGATAGATGTTCCGACACAGTCATTTCCTGTATCTCCGCCTCCGATTACAATTACATTTTTTCCTTTTGCAGAAATGTAGCCTCCTGTTTTAAGCTTCATGTCATTTGCCCATAGTGCTTTCGTTGTTGATTTCAGGAAATCTACTGCAAAATAAATTCCCTGTGCATCTCTTCCCGGTACTTTGATATCTCTTGGATTTGATGCTCCACATGCAAGAATCACGCGGTCATATTCTTTCAGGATATCTGCCGCCTTCACGTCTTTTCCAACATTACATCCAGTCTGGAAGATAATTCCCTCTTCTTCCATAATCGCAATCTTACGGTCGATAATCTGTTTCTCCAGCTTCATATTCGGAATTCCGTAGCGGAGCAATCCACCCGGTTTGTCCTCACGTTCAAAAACAGTTACCTGATGACCTCTTCTGTTCAGAAGATCTGCTGCCGCAAGTCCGGACGGACCGGAACCGATCACTGCGACTTTCTTTCCTGTACGCACTTTCGGTGGATTTGCCTTTGCATATCCCATCTCATATGCATTTTCAATAATTGCATATTCATTACTTTTTGATGCAACTGCTTCCTGATTCAGTCCACAGGTACATGCATTTTCACACAGTGCCGGACATACACGGGAAGTAAATTCCGGAAAATTGTTTGTCTTTTTCAGACGTAAATAAGCTTCCTTCCAATTTCCATTGTAGATCAAGTCATTCCACTCTGGCACAAGGTTGTGCAGTGGACATCCACTGGCCATTCCTGCAAGCGGCTTTCCAGACTGACAGAACGGAACTCCGCACGCCATACAGCGTGCGCCCTGAAGCTCCTGTTCTTCTTTGCTAAGAGGCGTATGGAACTCATTGAAATGTTTGATGCGTTCCAATGGGCTCTCTGCCGGTTTATCCTGTCTTTCATAATCCATAAATCCTGTCGGTTTTCCCATCTCTATGCCTCCTATCTTCCGTTCTTGATCATATTAAATGCTTCGATTTTTGCTTTTTCTCTGCTAAGTCCTTTTTCTTCCATCTGGATGATCGTGGACATCATTCTCTCATAGTCTTCCGGAATGATCTTCTTGAATTTTGGCAGATATTCTTTGAAATTATCAAGAATCTTCTTACCTACCTCAGAGTTTGTATAAGCAACATGCTCCTGGATCATTCCTTTTAATTCCTGTACATCATACTTATCTGTGACACGTTCAATGTTGACCATTGCTTTATTTACTTTACGATACAGGCTGTTATCGAGATCTATTACATAGGCAATACCGCCGCTCATTCCGGCTGCAAAGTTCTTTCCAACCTGTCCAAGTACAACAACACATCCACCTGTCATATATTCACATCCGTGATCTCCGACACCTTCTACAACTGCGCGTGCACCAGAGTTTCTTACCGCAAAACGTTCTCCGGCAACACCTCCTACAAATGCTTTACCACTTGTAGCTCCGTAAAGAGCAACATTTCCGATAATAATGTTCTCATCTGATTTAAATTTCACACCTTTCGGCTGGCAAACAACCAGTTTTCCACCGGAAAGTCCTTTTCCAAAATAGTCATTACTGTCTCCTGTCAGTTCCAGTGTCAGTCCTCTTGGGATAAATGCTCCAAAGCTCTGACCGCCGGCACCTTTACACTGGATCACATAGCTGTCTTCTTCCAGTCCTTCCGGATATCTTCTTGTGATCTCAGATCCGAAAATTGTTCCGAAAGTACGGTCTGTATTTGTAACATCTACTTCAAGTCCTCTCTTTTCTCCTCTTTCAAGGGCTGGGAGAAGCTGTTTCAATAGTACTTTTTCATCCAACGTCTTGTTAAGTTCAAAATCATAGACTTTCTTTGGATTAAAGATAACACCTTTCTTCTCTTTCGCATATGGATTGTACAGAATCTGTGACAGATCCAGTGTTGCGGCACGCTCTGATGTCGGAACGTCTTTTACTTTCAGAAGATCTGTACGTCCTACCAGTTCATCCACTGTGCGGACACCAAGTTTTGCCATATATTCTCTTAATTCTTCTGCAATAAAACGCATAAAGTTAACAACATATTCCGGTTTTCCGCTGAAACGTTTTCTAAGCTCCGGATTCTGAGTTGCAACACCAACCGGACAAGTATCCAGGTTGCAGACACGCATCATAACACATCCCATTGTTACAAGCGGAGCTGTTGCAAATCCAAACTCTTCTGCTCCAAGGATTGCTGCGATCGCAACATCACGCCCACTCATGAGCTTACCATCTGTCTCAATACGGACACGCTCACGCAGACCATTCTGAATCAATGTCTGATGAGTTTCTGCAAGTCCAAGTTCCCACGGAAGTCCTGCATTCTGAATCGAGCTTCTCGGTGCTGCTCCTGTTCCTCCGTCATATCCTGAGATCAGGATAACTCCGGCTCCTGCTTTTGCAACACCGGCAGCGACTGTTCCTACACCTGCTTCTGATACCAGTTTCACAGAAATTCTTGCATTTTTATTTGCATTTTTACAGTCATAGATCAGCTGTGCAAGATCCTCAATCGAATAGATGTCATGATGTGGCGGTGGTGAGATCAGACTCACACCAGGTGTTGAATGACGAGTCTTTGCGATCCATGGATATACCTTTCCACCCGGAAGATGTCCTCCTTCTCCTGGTTTTGCTCCCTGTGCCATCTTGATCTGGATTTCCTGTGCACTGACCAGATACCTGGATGTAACTCCGAATCGGCCGGAAGCAACCTGCTTGATTGCAGAGCATCTGTTTGTGTCAAGACGTTCAATATCCTCTCCTCCTTCACCGGAGTTTGATTTACCATGAAGCATATTCATGGCGATCGCCATTGTCTCATGTGCTTCTTTTGAAATAGAGCCATAGGACATCGCACCTGTCTTGAATCTTGTTACGATTGAATCTACGCTTTCTACTTCATCAAGCGGTACACTCTTCTTCGGGAAATTGAAATCAAGCTGACCTCTCAGATTGATCTTCTCGCCTTCCTCATCAACCATCTCTGTATACTGCTTGAACATTTCATAATCACCACGTCTTGTGGACTGCTGAAGCATATGGATTGTCTGTGGATTATAGAGATGTTCTTCTCCGCCACTTTTATATTTATGTTTTCCAACACTGTCCAGTGTCATATCAACCTGCAATCCAAGCGGATCGAATGCTTCTGTATGGAAAGCAGTGTAATCTTCTGCAATTTCTTCAATACCGATACCACCAACACGGCTGACTGTATCTGTAAAATAGCGGTTAATAAAATCTGTCTTGAGACCGATTGCTTCAAAAATCTTTGCTCCCTGATAGGACTGGATTGTTGAAATTCCCATCTTGGATGCAATCTTAATAATTCCATGAATTACCGCTGAATTATAATCATCTACTGCTGCATAATAATCTTTGTGAAGCAGATTAGACTCAATCAGCTGACGGATTGACTCATGCGCAAGATATGGATTAATCGCACATGCTCCATATCCAAGCAGTGTTGCAAAATGATGAACCTCTCTAGGCTCTCCACTTTCCAGAATCATCGCGACTGAGGTTCTCTTCTTTGTACGTACCAGATGCTGCTGCAGTCCGGATACTGCCAGAAGTGACGGGATTGCAACGTGATATTCGTCTACCTCACGGTCTGTCAGAATCAAAATATTAGCACCCTCACGGATCACACGGTCAACTTCAATGAAAAGATACTCGATTGCCTTCTCAAGACTTGTGTTTTTATAATAAATAATCGGAACAACGCCAACTTTGAAGCCTTCCTTTTTCATATGTTTGATTTTCAGAAGGTCAGTATTTGTCAAGATCGGATTTTTGATTTTCAGTACCTGACAGTTTTTCGGCTCTTCCTCCAGAATGTTTCCATCTTCACCAACATAAACTGTTGTGGATGTGACAATCTCCTCACGGATAGCATCGATTGGCGGGTTTGTAACCTGTGCAAACAGCTGTTTGAAATAGTTAAACAGCGGCTGATGATCATCGGATAATACAGCCAGCGGTGTATCAATACCCATGGCTGCTGTGGATTCCGCACCGGTTTTTGCCATCGGAAGCATGACTGTCTTTACAGACTCATAAGAATAACCAAAAGCTTTCTGGATGCGGTGCAGATCATCGCCGGTGTAACGCGGTACACGCACATTCGGAATTTTCAGATCTTTCAATTCTACCAGGTATTCATCCAGCCACTGTCCATAAGGACGTTTGCCCGCATAAGATTCTTTCAGCTCATCATCATCGATGACACGCCCTTTGACGGTATCAACCAAAAGCATTTTGCCCGGACGCAGACGGTCTTTTGTAACAACCTTTGTCGGATCTACATCCAGCACACCTACTTCAGATGCAAGAATCAGATAATCATCATCTGTAATGTAATAACGGGACGGACGCAGACCATTGCGGTCAAGGACAGCTCCCATGATATCTCCGTCACTGAATACGATGGATGCAGGACCATCCCATGGCTCCATCATCGTTGCATAATACTGGTAAAAATCTTTTTTCTTCTGACTCATCAAATGGTTGTTTGCCCACGGCTCCGGAATAGTGATCATAACTGCCAGCGGAAGTTCCATA
>OGZW01001229.1_pt1 | contig 20927 bp, 19 predicted proteins | sample 1577001 | NCBI WGS metagenome assembly OGZW01 (sample SAMEA3541519, study PRJEB24748) | human gut metagenome | biome: human gut; feature: human-associated habitat; material: faeces | place: China | collected 2012 | reverse complement strand
CCCCTCTGAACCCTCGTGAGGATCACGACTGCCTGGGAAAAATGGTCTGCTGAAAATCATCGTGCGCTCCTCGCCGGCAAGCGCCTGCAACTGCTTCATCCGCCCCTTCTTCTGGGGCAGGAAGCCCTCGAAGCAGAAACGGTCGCACGGAAACCCGCTCTGCACCAGCGCCGGAATCAGCGCCGTGGCGCCGGGCAGCGTCTCGACCTCGATCCCCGCCTCGACGCACGTGCGCACCAACAGGAACCCGGGGTCCGAAATGCCGGGCGTCCCGGCGTCCGACACCAGGGCGGCATTGCGTCCTGCGGCGATCGCCCCGGCAACCATTTCGACCGTGGCGTGCTCGTTGAACTTGTGGTGCGAACGGAGTTTCTGCTCGATGCCGAGGTGCTTCAGCAGGAACGACGTCGTGCGCGTGTCCTCGGCGAGGATGAAATCCACCTCGCGCAGGACGTTCACCGCGCGCAGCGTGATGTCGTCCAGATTCCCGATCGGCGTAGGTACGATATAGAGTTTGGCCATCGTGTCAGGCGAATTTGCGTTCGAGCAGTTCCATCATAAACTTCGCGCCGTCCGAATTGGGATTCCAGGCGTAGTTCTCGGCAATGTGGATCATGCACTCGTCGAAATCGTCGAAGGCGTTGAGCGTCGCGATCGCCTCTTCATAGGCTTCGCCGTCGCCGCCGAACAGATCGCGGATCAGCAGGAACTTGTCGTTGATACCGATGGCGTTGCGAAGGTCGGCGACCGGTTCGCCGCGGCGCAGTTCCGAAGCCATGTCGCGCCGCGGAGCGATCGTGTCGGCCAGCGTCTGCACGTCGTGGTTGATCACCTCGCCCAGCACGGCCCCGACAGGGACCGCAACCTCCCTCGCTCCGGATTCGGCCTCCTCCGGCTCGGCGGCGGCAGGCGCTTCCGAAACGGTGACGGGCTCCGCCGCGGACTGCGGCACGGACGTTCCGGACTGCGGCACGGACGTTCCGGACTGCGGCACGGGGCCTGCGGACGCAGACGCAGCAGCCGGTTCGGGAGTCGCGGCAAACCCGGGACGGACAGTCGGTCCGGGCGTCACAGCGGGTTCGTGACGGGCAGCGGGTTCGAGCGTCACAGCAGGTTCGGGACGGGCAGCGGGTTCGGGACGCTCCGCCGGTCTTTCCGCCGTTTCGGGCCTTGCGGGCTTTTCGGCGGGCGCAGGCGTATCGTAGAGCGACATGATGACGCGCTGTTTGTGACGGTGGCGGACGGTCTCCTCCTCCAGTCCGAACAGCGTGGGCGCAATGTATTGGGGTTTCTCCGCAGGAGCGGGTTCCGGAGCTGGCGCAGGAGCGGGTTCCGGAACGACGACCGGTTCAGCCGCAGCGGCAGGTCCAGGCGCAGCGACCGGCTTCGCAGACGGTTCGGGCACAGCGTCGGATTCGGATGCTGCGACCGGTCCGGATTCGGCGGCCGGTTCGGATTCTCCGGCGACGAATGCGGCTTCGGACGCCGCTTCGGGATCAGGCTCAAATCCGGATTCCCCCTCAAGTTCCGGCTCGGAATCCGACACCGCAGGCTCCGCCATTCCGGGCGTCTCCGTATCGGGATTCCCCCCGGCAAACGCCCCGGCAGAATCGGCCGCGACCGTCGTATCGGGTTCGGAAAACGGCTCTGCGGGTTCCGCCTCCGCATCGAACGCGGGTCCTGAAACGGCATCGGGACCGGGTTCGAACACGGCTTCGTCCGTCGGGTCGAGCGAAAGCACCGCCCCGAGGTCGATGGGCACCGGAGCCGCCGCAGGCTCCGTCTCCGCAACCGGGAATTCCGGAAGGGATTCCACCTCCGTAAAGCGCACCGCATCGTAGAGCGTCCGCAGTTTTTCCAGCGCCAGGTCGCGTTCGAGGGCCGGAATCTCCCCGGAAGGCTCCCAGCCGTCGACAATCGCGGTCAGCTTGCGCAGTTCGGCACGTATCGTCTTCAAATCCATCATTGCGTACTGTTTTGACCTCCAAAGGTAGAAAAAATTTGCGAAAGCCCAGCCATTCCCCGGAACCTTTTGTCCGAAACATCTCCGAACGGGTTTTTCCGGGACATCCGGACCGTCCCGCCGGGCACGGAAAAGGGAGCGGCGGTCTGTGCGGAACGATTGTCGCTTCCATGATGAATGCAATGCGTTATGGTGTGGCAAGAGGTGTATTTTCCAACGAAGCCGGTATGGGATCTGCGGCAATTACGGCAGCGGCTGCAACGACGGATAACCCGGTGCGTCAGGGATATATCAATATGACGGGAACCTTCTGGGATACGATTGTTGTCTGTACGATTACGGGACTTGCGATTGCCTCTTCCGGTGTCCTTGGCATGACCGATGCTGCCGGGAATATGCTGACCGGTTCAGATGTTACAATTGCGGCATTTGAGACGGTTCTGGGATCGGCCGGGGGCTGGCTTGTGACAATCGGGATTACATTGTTTGCGTTTTCTACAATACTCGGCTGGGAGTATCACGGGGAAAAAGCATTTGAATATCTGCTGGGAACGCACCGGTTTAATATGGTATACCGCCTTGTTTTTTCCTTTGTTGTGTATTTCGGATGTACACAGACACTGAATCTGGTATGGAGTTTTTCGGATATTGCCAATGCGCTGATGGCAATCCCGAATCTGATCTGTATGCTCCTGCTCAGTGGTGAAATTGCAAAGGATATTCGGGAGTTTCAGAAAGAAATTCATAAATATAATTAAAAAATGTAAGGTTATTCTTTGCTATCAGCCCGAAGCGTAGTATAATGTAGTTATCTGAATTTTATAGACATGGAGGTTAGGAAATTATGCAGATGGAACAGCTACGCAAAGATATGATGGCAGCGATGAAAGCGCGCGACAAGGAACGGAAGGATGCAATTTCGTCTCTGGTCTCGGCAGTGAAGAAAAATGCCATTGATGCCGGATGCAGAGATGACATTCCGGAGGATATGGTCAATGCCACAATCATGAAGGAATTAAAGACCGTTCAGGAACAGATCGATTCCTGCCCGGCAGACCGTACCGATTTGCTGGAGGAGTACAGAAAACGTTATGACATTATGAAAGAATATGCACCGAAGATGCTTTCGAAAGAGGAAGTGACTGCGATTGTTAAGGAAAAGTTTGCAGATGTGATTGCAACGAAGAACAAGGGACAGATCATGAAGACGATTATGCCGGAGCTGAAAGGAAAGGCAGACGGAAAGGTGATCAATGAAGTTGTTACAGAGATGTGCAACGCATAAAGGAGAAGAAACATGAGATTGTATATGCCGACGAAGGTATTTTTTGGCAGCGGTTGTGTTTCGGAAAACGGTGCAGAGTTAAAAGCATTAGGAAGCAGAGCCATGATTGTGACGGGAAAACATTCCAGCCGCATCAATGGTTCGCTTGCAGCAGTTGAACAGGCATTGCAGGCAAACGGGCAGACCTATGTGATTTTTGATGAGATCGAAGAGAATCCTTCTGTGGAGACCGTGGCTGTGGCAGCGGGCATTGCAGTAAAAGAACAGGTGGATTTCTTTGTGGCTGTGGGAGGCGGTTCTCCGATGGATGCGTCCAAGGCGATTTCGCTTCTGGCAGCGAATCCATCGGCAATCGATCATGCAGAGGAACGTCTTTATCATCCGGAGCCGATGCAGGGCTATCCGGTTGCAGCAGTCCCGACCACATCCGGTACGGGATCGGAAGTGACGCCTTATGCGATTCTGACACGGCACGACTTACATACCAAGCAGTCAATCGCACACAAATGGTTTGCGGATCTGGCATTTGTGGATGCCGGATATTTAAAGACTTCTTCTTATGAGAATATGGTCAGCACCTGTGTGGATGCGCTGGCACATCTGATTGAGTCATATCTGAATACTAATGCAAATGCATATAACCGGATATATTCAGCGGAAGGTCTTCGGATCTGGGGCAGTGCAAAGGAATACCTGCTTTCTTCCGGGATTAAGATTCCGGATGAAGGATACGAAACATTCATGCATGCATCGGTTGTGGCAGGTATGGCGATTGCACATACCGGTACCAGTATTCCGCACGGATTAAGTTATCCGGTCACATATGAGCTTGGCATTCCACATGGAAAGGCAGTCGGATTTTTCCTGCCGGGATTTTTGCGTTTTTACAATAATCAGAAGCGGGTGGCAGAGGTGCTTGAGCTGCTTGGGTTTGAGAACCGGGCTGAATTTATCGCCTATCTGGACAAGCTGCTGGGCAAACCACAGATCCCGGAGGAACTGTGGGAGGAGGATGTGCAGAAACTGTTGCAGAATCCTGCCAAGTTAAAGAACTATCCGTTTGAGATGACGGAAGAAATTCTGAAAAAATATCTAAACAAATGAGAACCCGTTTGAGGAGGAAACTTATATGATACAAAAGTTGATTGAAAAGTTAAATAAGAAGAGATTAAAAGAACGAATTTCTTCTGCAATTGTGATGGTGGCCCTGATTGTTAGCATTTCCGGTGTTGTGGGAGCCGTATCCGGAATTGTGGTCAACAACCGCTATAATTATGCATTGAAAAATTACGGTTTTTCACAGGGGGATATCGGCAAGATGATGATTACGTTTGCCGATACGAGAAGTTATCTGCGTGCTGCGATCGGATATCAGGATGAAAACCTTGTGAACAGCTGCGCAGAAAATTATGAGAAGAAGAAGGAATCCTGTCAGCAGTATACCAAAGAGGTAAAAAATACGGTTTCATCTGCGGATGAGGAGAAAATTTATAATAGTATCACAGAAAAACTGAACGATTATTTTGACACCTGTGATGCTGTACTGGAAAAAGGAAAGAATACACAGGATATTGATGCGCGCCATGAAGCACAGCAGATGGCACAGGATCAGGTGGCACCGATCTATGAGGAGATTTATCAGGATATGGTGAAACTGATGGATGCAAATACCGAGCATGGAGATAAGTTAGAGAAAATTCTTACAATGGTAGAATTGATCACACTTATTGCAATTATTGCGGTTATTGCACTTGCAATTTTTGCAGCCCGCCGGATCGGCAGAGTGCTTGCACAGAATATTGTTGATCCTTTGGATCAGCTGGGTGCCCGTTTTGATACATTTGCAAAGGGGGATCTCTCCAGTGAGTTCCCGGAGATGACATCAGAGGATGAGATTTCCGAGATGGTAGTTGTTGCACGCAAGATGGCAAAGAACCTGGCAGCTGTTATTCAGGATGTCAACCACCGTATGGATCTGATGGCTCACAACGATTATACCGGTGTTTCCAAAATTCCGGAGAAATATATGGGTGAGTTTGCGGCAATGAATGATGCAATCCATGTCATGAACACCGATATGAATGAGACGATGCACCGGATTGAGGAGGCTGCTTCCCAGGTATCTGCAGGTTCTACCAATCTGGCAGAGGGATCACAGACACTGGCAGAGGGATCTACCGATCAGGCAGGTGCAGTGGAAGAACTTCTGGCATCCTTTGCCAATATCACAGAAGGGGTTGAGCACACACATGAGAGTGCACAGGCTTCTTACGAATTATCTGTAAAATATGCACAGGAAGCAGATAAGACACAGAAGGAAATGAATGCAGTTACCGAAGCAATGAAGAGAATCAGCCATATGTCCAAGCAGATTGAGACAATCATCGGACAGATCGAGGAGATCGCGGAGCAGACGAACCTGCTTGCCCTGAACGCATCCATTGAGGCTGCACGTGCAGGAGAAGCCGGCAAGGGCTTTGCCGTAGTTGCATCCCAGATCGGAAAACTTGCGGATGAGAGTGCACAGTCTGCAGTCAATACCCGTGAGCTGATTATGAACTCTATTCAGGAAATCGAAAACGGCAATCAGGCAGTTGATGTGACTTTCCAGACGATTATTTCTCTTGTAGAGGGAATCAATGAAGTGGCAAAGAAATCCCAGGAACTGGCACAGCTTTCCGAGACACAGGCAGAGCAGATCAAGCAGGCAGAGTCCGGTGTAAACCAGATTTCCGAGGTTGTACAGAGCAACGCGGCAATCGCAGAGGAATCTTCCGCAACCAGTCAGGAGCTTTCTGCAGAGTCTGCTTCTCTGAATGATCTGGTGCAGCAGTTCAAGTTAAAATAGTGATACAAAATAAAGGCATAAGAGAGGAACAATCTGGAAAATGGATACATCTATTTTTATCGGAACATGGTGGTCACTGGTGCCGCCTCTTCTGGCAATCATACTGGCACTTGTCACCAAGGAAGTATACAGTTCCCTGTTTATTGGAGTGGCGGTCGGAGCACTGTTATATACCGGATTTCATCCGTGGAATGCATTCAATGCCCTGTTTTCGATTATGAAAGACAGCATGAATCTGAATATTCTGATTTTTGATGTGCTGCTTGGAATGATTATTGTATTGATGTCAAAATCAGGAGGCTCAGCTGCTTATGGAAGATGGGCCGGCAGCAAGATCAGGTCAAAAAAGAGCGCAATGCTGGCAACCACAGGACTTGGAATGCTGATTTTTGTGGATGATTATTTCAATTGTCTGACCGTCGGATCTGTGATGCGTCCGGTAACTGACCGCTACAAAGTATCCCGCGCAAAACTGGCATATATCATTGATGCGACCGCTGCGCCGGTCTGCATCATTGCGCCGATTTCCAGCTGGGCGGCAGCCGTCAATTCGTATGTTCCGAAAGATGCCGGGATTACGGGATTTCAGCTGTTTCTGCGAACAATTCCGTACAATCTCTATGCGATTCTGACGATTGTCATGGTATTTTTTGTGATTATTGCAGGTTTTGATTTCGGACTCATGAAAAAACATGAGGAGAATGCTGCAAAAGGAGATCTGTTTACCAGCGGCGGGGAAGAGTTTGAAAAGGTTAAGGAAGAAGATATTTCTTCCAACGGAAAAGTGATTGATCTGCTTCTTCCGGTGATTGTTCTGATTGGTTCTGCAATTGGTGCCATGATCTATACCGGATTTCTGGGCGGTGCGACCGATGTGGTCAGTGCATTTGCAGGATGTGATGCGGAGACCAGCCTGATTTTTGCAACCATGGTCACGGTCTTTGTCATGCTGTTTTTGTATCTTCCGCGAAAGGTGGTTACGTTTAAAGGATTCATGGAGAGTTTTGTGGAAGGCTTTAAGCTGATGATCCCGGCGATCGGAATACTGATATTTGCCTGGACCTTAAAGGGAATGGGAGATGCTCTGCAGATTGGTACATTTGTGGAATCCATCGTTGGAACGAGTGCTTCTGCAAGCCTGTTCCTTCCGGCTGTTTTGTTTGTTGTTGCAGTGTTCCTTGCGTTTTCTACCGGAACAAGCTGGGGAACATTTGCGATTCTTGTTCCGATTGCAATCGCCATGTTTCCGGGGGCAGATCATCTGGAAATGATGATCATTGCGGTTTCCGCAGTGCTGGCAGGTGCCGTCTGCGGGGATCATATTTCACCGATTTCGGATACAACGGTTATGTCTTCGGCCGGCGCGCAGAGTAACCATATCAACCATGTGACAACACAGATGCAGTACGCAGCGGTTGTTGCTGTGGTATGTATCATTGGCTATATCATTGCAGGACTGGTACAGATCTGGTGGGTAGCACTTGGCATCAGCCTCATGCTCCTGCTTGCTGTTCTTACCTTTATAAAAAAGAGGTCGGGGAGCAACCGCGAAAAGACAGCAGGTATATAAGAATCAGGACAGAAGCCCAAAAACAAAGAAAGGAGCAGGCGAGGAAACCTGCTCCTTCTTAGTTACTTAAAGGAAATTGAGTAACTGAGTAGTTAATTAGATAATTGTTTAATAAAATTGAACTACATACTCATTTGCGTACGTGCATGCTATATTTAAATAACACCATTCAATACTTACATTATACCGTGTTATTCGGATTTTGCAATACCTATTTTGAAATTTTTGGAATTAATCCTTTATTTTCGCTATTCCGGAAGCGGAAGGAAGTCCGGCTTTCTGCCGGTAAAGACTGTAAAGTACCGGAAGCCTGCATGCCGCAGAATCTGAGGGAGACGGTCAAACGCATATGCAACGTGCTCCGGCACATGGGCATCGGCTCCGAGTGTCAGAATCTCTCCCCCGAGTTCGTGATAGCGTAAAAGAACAGCTTCGGTCGGGTTTGGATGTCCCAGCCCGTATTTGAATCCTGCCGTGTTGACTTCGATCCCTTTTCCCATGGAAATGAGTTTACGCAGAATCTCATCAATGATATCGGCATAGGCCTCATATGTATAGAAACGGTTGCGGTCCGGACCGTAGCGGACAACATAATCGAGATGACCGTATACATCGAAGTCGGAATAGGTGTTCAGGTTTTCCAGAATGGATTCGAAGTACTCGCGGTAAGCAGTTTTTTCGGAGCGTCCTTCATAGTATTTCGGGTAATAGGGATCGATTCCGTGAACAACGTGGGAGGAACCGATGACAAAATCAAACGGATGTCCGGTCACCGCTTTGCGGTTGATTTCCGTGATGTGGGGCTGCAGACCGACTTCGATTCCAAGACGAATGGAAAGACGGTCATGGCAGGTGTCCTGAAAACTGCGGACTTCTTTTATATAGGAATCAAAATCCAGAAGAAACAGATTGGGATCATCCGGGTAATCATAATCAAAATGATCGGTAAAACAGATGCCATCCAGGTTCTGCCGTACAGCGGCCTGGATCATGTCAGGCATCAATGCGTCACTGTCTCCGCTGTGATGCGTGTGCATATGTGTATCCCAAAGCATAAGAGCCTCCTTTTTTCTGTGTGGTTGGTTTTGGAAAAAGTCTTTTCGTAAGATTATACTATATTTCAGGGGAAATAGATACCTTTAGTGAAAAAATTAACAAAGACGGAGAAAAGACTTGAACTTTCGGAAATAATTGGGTAAAATAAAGGAAGCTTGGGACGCAAGTCCCATGAGACTATTTATTTACAATTCTAGGAGGAATTAAGAATGGCAGTAAGAGTAGCAATCAACGGATTCGGCCGTATCGGTCGTCTTGCTTTCAGACAGATGTTCGGAGCAGAAGGATACGAAGTAGTAGCAATCAACGACTTAACAAGCCCAAAGATGTTAGCACACTTATTAAAGTATGATAGCTCACAGGGTAAGTACGAGCATGCAGATGAAGTTTCTGCAAGCGATGATTCTATCACAGTATGTGGTAAGGAAATCAAGATCTACGCTTTCCCAGATGCAAACAATTGCCCATGGGGTGAGTTAAAGGTTGACGTTGTATTAGAGTGCTCTGGATTCTATACAAGCAAGGAGAAGGCTCAGGCTCATATCAATGCCGGAGCTCGTAAGGTAGTTATCTCTGCACCAGCAGGAAACGACCTTCCTACAATCGTTTACAATACAAACCACGAGACATTAAAGGCTTCTGACACAATCATTTCTGCAGCTTCTTGTACAACAAACTGCTTAGCTCCAATGGCAGATGCTCTTAACAAGTTTGCTCCAATCCAGTCTGGTATCATGGTAACAATCCATGCTTACACTGGTGATCAGATGACTCTTGATGGACCACAGCGTAAGGGTGATTTAAGAAGATCCCGTGCAGCTGCAGTTAATATCGTTCCAAACAGCACAGGTGCTGCAAAGGCTATCGGTCTTGTAATCCCAGAGCTGAACGGAAAGCTCATCGGATCTGCACAGCGTGTTCCTACCCCTACAGGTTCTACAACAATCCTGACAGCTGTATGTAAGGGCTCTGATATCACAGTTGAGGGTATCAACGCAGCTATGAAGGCAGCAGCAAACGAGTCATTCGGTTACAATGATGAGGAGATCGTATCTTCTGATATCGTTGGTATGAGATATGGTTCTCTGTTCGATGCTACTCAGACAATGGTAAACAAGGTTGCTGATGACCTCTATGAGGTACAGGTAGTATCTTGGTATGATAATGAGAATTCTTACACATCTCAGATGGTAAGAACAATCAAGTACTTCTCAGAGCTTGCATAATCTGATCTGAGGTGCTTAAGCCGGACAGGCTGTCGTCATTGACTGACAACACTCCGGTGCATTGGTTGATCCATGTACGGGTCCGGTCTTTCATTGGACCGGGCTCGTTTTTCTTTTTCTGCGGGTATCCGGAGGAAAGACTGCTTTATAAAGAGCAAAACTCTTCTTCTGATATCCGGAAGAGAGATTAATGATTAGGAGGAATGAAACATGTTAAATAAGAAATCTGTTGATGATATCAACGTAAAGGGCAAGAAGGTTCTTGTTCGCTGTGACTTCAATGTACCACTTGATGCAGACTTAAATATTACTGACGAGAATCGTCTCGTAGCTGCTCTGCCTACTATCAAGAAGCTGATCGCTGACGGTGGACAGATCATTCTTTGTTCTCACCTTGGAAAGCCTAAGGGAGAGCCAAAGCCGGAGCTTTCTTTAGCACCTGTTGCAAAGAGACTTGCTGAGCTTCTGGGCCAGGAAGTAAAGTTTGCCGCTGATGCCAATGTTGTAGGCGACAATGCAAAGGCTGCTGTTGCAGCAATGAAGGACGGCGACGTTGTACTTCTTGAGAATACACGTTACAGAGCAGAGGAGACAAAGAACGGAGAGGCTTTCTCTGAGGAGCTTGCATCTCTTGCTGATGTATTTGTAAACGATGCATTCGGTACTGCTCACAGAGCACACTGCTCTAACGTAGGTGTTACAGAGTTCATCCGTAAGAAGGGTGGAGATTGTGCCGTTGGATATCTGATGCAGAAGGAGATCGACTTCCTTGGCAATGCAGTAAACAATCCGGAGCGTCCATTCGTAGCAATTCTTGGTGGTGCTAAGGTATCTTCTAAGATCTCTGTTATCGAGAACCTTCTTGACAAGGTTGACACACTGATCATCGGTGGTGGTATGGCTTATACATTCATGGCTGCTCACGGTGAGGAAGTTGGTAAGTCACTTCTTGAGGAGGATTACAAGGAGTATGCACTGAAGATGGAGAAGAAGGCTGAGGAGAAGGGCGTTAAGCTTCTGATCCCTGTTGATACAACAGTTGCTGATGATTTCTCTAATGATGCAAACTTCAAGGTTGTTGGTCGTGGAGAGATCCCTGCAGATATGGAAGGTCTTGATATCGGACCTAAGACGGCAGAGCTTTTTGCAAATGCAGTAGCCGGTGCTAAGACGGTTGTCTGGAACGGACCGATGGGCTGCTTCGAGATGCCAAACTTTGCAAAGGGTACGATTGCAGTTGCTGAGGCAATGGCTAAGCTTGAGGGTGCAACAACCATCATCGGTGGTGGTGACAGTGCCGCAGCATGTAACCAGCTTGGATTCGGTGACAAGATGACTCATATCTCTACCGGTGGTGGAGCTTCTCTTGAGTTCCTTGAGGGTAAGGATCTTCCTGGTGTAGTTGCAGCAGATGATAAATAATCAGATTCAGATAAGGAGATAGTACAATGGCTAGAAGAAGAATTATTGCCGGCAACTGGAAAATGAACAAGACTCCTAGTGAGGCAGTTGCTTTAGTAAATGAGTTAAAGGATTTAGTAGTAAATGATGATGTGGATGTTGTTTACTGTGTACCTGCAATCGATATTGTTCCTGTCGTAGAGGCAGTAAAAGGCACAAACGTAGCAGTAGGTGCTGAGAATATGTACTTTGAGGAGAGCGGAGCTTACACAGGTGAGATCTCTGCACCAATGCTTGTAGATGCAGGCGTTAAGTATGTAATCCTTGGCCACTCTGAGCGTCGTGATTATTTCAAGGAGGATGATGTCCTTCTGAACAAGAAAGTTAAGAAGGCATTTGAGGCTGGTCTGACACCAATCCTTTGCTGTGGTGAGTCACTGGAGCAGAGAGAGCTGGGTGTAACAATGGACTGGATCCGTCTTCAGATCAAGTCTGACCTTGCAGGCGTTACTGCAGATCAGGTAAAGAGCATGGTAATCGCTTATGAGCCAATCTGGGCAATCGGAACCGGCAAGACTGCTACTTCTGATCAGGCACAGGAGGTATGCAAGGGTATCCGTGACCTCATCGCTGAGATCTATGATACAGATACTGCAGAGGCAGTTCGTATCCAGTATGGTGGATCTATGAATGCCGGAAATGCAGCAGAGCTTCTTGCAAAACCGGACATCGATGGTGGTCTGATCGGTGGAGCTTCTCTGAAGGCTGATTTCGGTAAGGTAGTCAATGCGTAATTGAGAAGCATTTCGCTTAAATTGTCATAAAATTTTTAAATGCGGTTTGGAAGGTTCTTGACTTTCCGGACCGTATTTTTGTTTTTAGGACAGATGAGAGGGCTTTGTACATTTTCATAGCAGAGACGGGTGTTCTTGTTATTGACGAATGAGAGGGAATCTTGTATACTCAAGAATGGTAGAATAAAAAGACCGTTGCCGGTGCTGTGGCGCGGCGATCAGAGATAGAGACAGCACAGAAAAGAGGAATAGAGATTATGAGTCAGAAACCAGTTGTATTAATGGTATTAGATGGTTATGGATTGAATGATAAGGTTGAGGGAAATGCGATCGCTCAGGCAAAGACACCGGTGATGGACAAGCTGATGGCAGAGTATCCGTTTGTAAAGGGAAACGCCAGTGGTCTTGCAGTTGGTCTTCCGGATGGTCAGATGGGTAACTCTGAGGTTGGTCATATGAATATCGGTGCCGGCCGTGTCATCTATCAGGAGCTGACACGTATTTCCAAGTCTATCGATGATGGCGATTTCTTTGAGAATGAGGAGCTTTTAGCTGCCATTGAGAACGTCAAGAAGAATGGCTCAGATCTTCATTTATATGGTCTGCTTTCCGACGGTGGTGTACACAGTCACAATACACACCTGTACGGACTGCTGGAGCTGGCTAAGAGAAATGGTGTAGAGAATGTTTATGTACACTGCTTCCTGGATGGCCGTGATACACCTCCTGCATCCGGTAAGGAGTATGTAGAGCAGCTTCAGGCAAAGATTGACGAGATCGGTGTTGGCCACATTGCCAGCCTGCATGGACGTTACTATGCAATGGATCGTGATACCAACTGGGATCGTGTAGAGAAGGCATATGCTGCTCTGGTATATGGCGAGGGCGAGAAGGCAGAGAATGCTGTTCAGGCAATGGCTGATTCTTATGCAAAGGATGTGACAGATGAGTTCGTAGTACCTACTGTCATTGAGAAGGACGGAAAGCCACTGGCTACCATTAAGGATGGCGATTCCGTAATCTTCTTTAATTTCCGTCCGGACCGCGCGAGAGAGATCACCCGTAGCTTCTGTGATGAGGAGTTTACAGGATTTGAGAGAAAGAAAGGTTTCCTGAAGCTGACATATGTCTGCTTTGTGGATTATGATGATACGATTGGCAACAAGCTGGTTGCATTCAAGAAAGAGTCTGTAGAGAATACATTTGGTGAGTTCCTTGCAGCCAATGGAAAGACACAGCTTCGTCTGGCGGAGACAGAGAAATATGCACATGTTACCTTCTTCTTTAACGGTGGAGTTGAGGAGCCAAACAAGGGAGAGGAGCGTTCTCTGGTAAAATCACCTTCCGTAGCAACTTACGATCTGCAGCCGGAGATGAGCGCCCCGGAGGTCAGCAGAAGATTGAATGAGGCGATTGGATCAGGCAAGTATGATGTGATCGTGATCAACTTTGCAAATCCGGATATGGTAGGCCATACAGGTGTGATCCCTGCAGCCATTAAGGCAGTCGAGGCAGTGGATGAGTGTGTTGGATCTGCAGTAGAGGCAGTTAAGAAAGCAGATGGCGTTCTGTTTATCTGTGCAGATCACGGAAATGCAGAGAAGATGATCGACTATGAGACAGGGGAGCCGCATACTGCTCATACAACCAATCCGGTACCATTTATCCTTGTCAACTATGATGAGTCATATACTCTTCGAGAGGGTGGATGTCTTGCAGATATTGCACCAACATTGATTCAGGTAATGGGTATGGAGCAGCCAAAGGAGATGACTGGCCAGTCACTTCTGATCAGAAAATAATTCGGCTATTGAATGAAATGCGGGCAGATTTATAATAAATCTGCCTGTGATAGAAAAAACTTCTTGAAATGATAGGATACTTGTGCTATCATTAAGTAGTTGTTGTGTAACATCACAGCAGATTATTGTTACATTGGATTAAAGTGGAGGTTTTTTGATGATTAACATTATTCATGGTATTTTATTAATTCTTTATATTATTGATTGTATTGCATTGACGGTTGTTGTATTGATGCAGGAGGGAAAGCAGGCTGGTCTGACAGGTGCGATCAGTGGTGCAGCAGAGTCCTACTGGGGCAAGAATAAAGGCCGTTCCATGGAGGGCGGACTTGTACTGGCTACCAGAATTATGGCTGTGCTTTTCGTAGTATTTTCACTGCTTCTGAACCTCAAGATTTTCAGCTAAGATAATGGTTTCTTGCTGATGATCAGTACGATAGAGAAATTATGCCGTCTCATGGGTATCTCCGTGAGGCGGTTTTTTGGAATTAAGAGGATAAAGCGAACGTGGTTCGCTTTGCGAGCGCAGGTCGCTTTACAGATTTGTGCCTGCGGTCCAAAGTTTGCGGACAGAGAAAGGAAAGAAGACGATGATGGTACAGGAAGAATTTGAAGAAAAAAAGAAAATGATCGATGAATTTGTCAATTCAAAGGGATATCGCAGCATGTCAATAAAGGAGATGGCAATGGTATTGCAGGTGCCGTCCCGTGAAAAAAAGGATTTTCGCGAAGTGCTGGATGCCCTTGCCATGGAGGGTAAGATCAGCATTGACTTGAAGGGAAAGATTAAACCGCTTCCGGCAGATGTGAAGGTGGGCCGTTATATGGCGACCCAGAGAGGCTTTGGGTTTGTGCGCGTTGAAAATGAGGAAGATGATATTTTTATTCCGGGGGTACATACCAAGGGAGCGCTTGACGGGGATACCGTACAGGTGCTGGTCAAAAAGGAAGGCGGAGAGGGCAAACGCCGGGAAGGCCAGGTATTAAATATTTTGGAGCGCGGCAACAGCATTATCGTAGGAACCTATACACGCAGTAGAAATTTTGGCTTTGTCACACCGGACAATCAGAAATTTACCAAGGATATTTATGTGGCAAAGGCAGAGAGTAAAGGGGCTGTCACCGGTCACAAGGTAGTTGTGGAGATCACGGACTTTGGCGATGAGCAGCGAAAGCCGGAGGGTCGTGTTCTGGAGATTCTGGGACATGTGAATGATCCAGGTGTTGATATTCTCTCTGTGATCAAAGCATATGGTCTGCCGGAGGAGTATCCGGATGAGGTAATGAAGCAGATTGAGGATATCCCGGATGAGGTAGAGGAGAGTCAGAAGGCCGGCAGAGCAGATTTTCGTGATCTGCAGACGGTGACCATTGACGGAGAGGATGCGAAGGATCTGGATGATGCCATTACTCTTTCCAAGGAAGGAAATATGTATCATCTAGGTGTTCATATTGCGGATGTCAGCCAGTATGTGACAGAAGGGTCGCCTTTGGATAAGGAGGCGTTGAAGCGTGGAACCAGTATTTATCTGGTGGACCGCGTGATCCCGATGATCCCCCACAAATTGTCTAACGGAATCTGTTCTCTGAATCAGGGGGTAGATCGTCTGGCATTATCCTGTATGATGGATATCAATGAAAAGGGAGAAATTGTAAAGCATAAGATCTGTGAATCCGTGATCAATGTTACACGGCGTATGTCATATACCAGTGTACACAAGATTGTTGAGGAGAATGACGAGCAGGAGCGGAAAGAATACGAAGAATTAATTCCGATGTTCGAACTGATGTATGAGTTGGCAGAAATCCTGCAGGCAAAGAGGGAGAAGAGAGGTTCTATTGATTTTGACTTCCCGGAGGCAAAGATTATCTTAGACGAAAAGGGAAAGCCGATTGATGTCAAGGAGTATGAGAGAACCCAGGCAAACCGTATTATTGAGGAGTTTATGCTGGCAGCCAACCAGACGGTGGCAGAGGAGTATTTCTGGAGCGAGCTTCCGTTTGTATATCGTACCCATGAGACGCCGGACATGGAAAAGATCCAGAATCTTGCGTTATTTATTGAGAACTTTGGATATACCTTGAAGATCAAGGAAGATGAGATCCATCCGAAGGAGATTCAGAAACTGATGCGTGCTATTGCAGGAAAACCGGAGGAAGGACTGATCGGCAGACTGGCGCTTCGTTCTATGAAGCAGGCGCGATATACTACAGACTGCGAGGGACATTTCGGCCTGGCAATGAAGTATTATTGTCATTTTACTTCTCCGATCCGCCGTTATCCGGATCTGCAGATTCACCGGATCATTAAGGAGAATCTTCACGGTGGCATGAAAGAGAAGCGGATCGAGCATTATCAGAAGATCCTGCCGGAGGTGACAGAGCAGACAAGTGCATTGGAGCGTCGTGCAGATGATGCAGAGCGTGAAGTAGAGAAGATGAAGAAAGCTGAGTATATGGAACAGTTTGTCGGAAAGGATTTCGAGGGAACTATTTCCGGTCTGACCACCTGGGGGATGTATGTAGAGCTGCCAAATACCATTGAGGGTATGATCCGTGTGGCAGATATTCCGGGAGACTATTACTATTATGATGAAGATCTGCATCGTATGGTGGGAGAAAATACAGGCACGGTTTATAAGATGGGAGAGCCGTTGCGCATCATTGTGGCGGGAGTTGATAAGCTGACCAGAACCATTGACTTTGTATTGTATCAGGAGGATGAGGAAGGAAATCCGATCCTGCCGCCAATGGAAAAGAAGTCGCCGAAGGAGAGGATCAGTGCCAGAGAGAAAAAGGCGATGGCAGCCCAAGCCTCCGGAAAAGGACGAGGTGCTTCCAAGGACAAGGATGGAAAGGGTGGCAGAACCCGTTCCGACAGAGGAAGCCGCAGAATGAAGGACCGTAAGGCAAAGAAAAAAGCAGTAAAGAGACGCAGCAGAAAATAAAAATTTTATAGCCGGTATATTAGATTCTACAGGAAGATGATATATTGTGCAGGGAGGAATTATGGGAAAGGAAAGTAAAAAGATTATAGCCAATAATAAAAAGGCCTTTTACGATTACTTTATTGAAGATAAATATGAAGCCGGTATTGAGCTGGTAGGAACGGAAGTGAAATCCCTCCGTATGGGCAAGTGCAGCATCAAGGAGGCATTTGTCCGGATCCAGAAGGGCGAAGTTTTTATTTATGGCATGCATATCAGTCCCTATGAAAAAGGAAATATATTTAACAGGGATCCCCTTCGGGCAAGGAAGCTTTTACTGCACCGTTACGAGATCCGTAAGATTGAAGGGCAGATTGCTCAGAAGGGATATACCCTGGTGCCGCTAAATGTTTATCTTAAAGGAAGTCTGATGAAGGTAGAAATAGGACTTGCAAAGGGTAAAAAGCAGTATGACAAGCGTCAGGATATTGCAAAAAAGGATCAGCGCCGGGAGGCAGAAAAGCAGTTTAAGGTGAAAAATCTGTATTAAATGTAATAATCCCGGAGCCGTTGCGGCAGGATATATTAAAAAGCCGATTCTGTTATTGACAAAATGTTGTAAGGGTGTTATAGTAGTCAGCAAACTTACAACTTTAAGGGGTTGTACAGGTTTCGACGGGCTCGCTGAAGATGGAGAAGCTGTCCGTGGTCGGACACCACGTTAAAAGTTCGAAATTAAAATTAAACGCTGAAGATAATTTAGCACTGGCTGCCTAGTTGCAGCCCATCGGTCCTAGCGCCCCGCCGTTAGGGGTTCCGGTGTCGACCTGCGGGAAACTCTGATGCCTAAGCTTTGCGGTATCAGAAAATTCATGAAGCTACTGAAGACTGCAGCCTGTTAGTGGGCGTCAGCCGGAGGAAATGTAAAAGCACTGACTATGACAGTAGAAGGACATTGGATCCGGGTTCGGACAGGGGTTCGATTCCCCTCAGCTCCACTAGCCCCAAGGCGCGATATACCGTGTTTTGGGGCTTTTGTATTGTCCTATATTTGGGGTCAAAATTGGGGTCAGAATATGGATATAAGAATTTGGAAAGAGTGAAGCTATATGAAGAAGGAATCATTTGTTATCGGGCAGAAACAATGTGTCATATACCATGACGATAAGCCGGAATATATCCTGTTACAACCGGTAAATGATCATGAAATGGAAAATCTCGACCGGCAGATGTCTCTGATAAAGGCAGAGGTTTCGGAGTCGTTTATGTTTGTGGCATTCCTTGTGGAGCGGTGGAATCAGGAGTTATCACCGTGGAACGCGCTGCCTGTCTTTGGGCAGGAGAGCTTTGGAGAGGGTGCCGGAGAAACGCTGCGATTTATCAGTGAAAAACTGATTCCTTTGACGACAGAAAAATATGCATCCGGGAGTAATTTACCTGTGATTTTGGGCGGATATTCTCTGGCGGGATTATTTGCGCTGTGGAGTGCCGGTCAGACAGAGGAGTTTTCTGCGGTAGCTGCGGTATCTCCGTCCGTATGGTTTCCAGGGTGGAGTGATTATGCGCAGGAGCAAAAGCTTAAGACGGAAAGGATTTATTTAAGTCTTGGCAGAAAAGAAGAAAAAACAAGAAATAAGATTATGGCAGCAGTGGGGGATTGTATCCGGGAGCAACACAAAAGACTTGTAGAAGATGGCATTGTGTCTGTTCTGGAATGGAATGAAGGAAATCATTTTCAGAAATCAGATCTTCGGTGTGCTAAGGGATTTGTATGGTGTGTCCGAAATATAGTACACATATAAAATATTAGAAATCAATCATACAATTGGAAGGGTACAAATGAAAGAAAATAAGATAAAATGGATCCTGCCGTTTCTTGTGTTTATAATCGGTACGGGTATATTGGCAGGAACGGTAGATCATCTGAAAGCAAATGCCAAGAAACAGAACAGGGAGATGGCAGGCCTGAATGCGATGACGTATGCAGAGCGTGTTAAGAAAGACATGACGAAAGGAATTGGTGTCACTGATACGTTAAAACAGATTCTGGTCAGTGAACACGGAAAGATCAGTAGATTTTCTCAGGTTGCAGAGAATATGATGACAAATTCCATTCAGAGTATTCAGCTTGCTCCGGAGGGAATCGTAACTGAAATCTATCCGGAAAAGGGAAACGAAGCAGGCAAGATTGACCTGATCCATGACAAAGACCGGGGAGAAGTATCCCGCTATGCAAGAGATAATGGAGTGTTTACGATGCAGGGACCTTTCGAATTAAAACAGGGAGGTCATGGAATTGCCGTGCGAAATCCGGTATATTTGGAAAATGATGATGGGGAGGAAGTTTTCTGGGGATTTACGATTGTGATCATTCGTGTACCGGATATTTTTGCAGATACCGTGAAAGCACTTTCTGATTTTGGATATGATTACCGGCTTTCCAAAAACGTTTCCCGACGGGAGGAGACCTATGAGGTGATTTCCAGATCCAAAGGAAAGCTGACGGACCCGGTTTCTTATGTTTTTGAGATGGCCGGAGATCGGTGAAAGCTGGAGGTTATGCCACGGCAGGGATGGTTTGGTTCCCGTAGTCTGTACATGGTTTCTTTGGGAGGTTTGCTGATTGTAGTGCTTCTCACAGGTCTTACCGGAGCACTTCTGGTTTTTGATGAGCATCGTCGGAGATTTAAAAGGCTTGCTGTTACCGATGCCCTGACGGGGATTTATAATCGTCATGGATTTGATGAGAAGGTAGAACAATATCTGAAACAGCATCCGGAAAAGCCGTGCGTGGGAGTGCAGTTTGATATAGATGATTTTAAGCTGATCAATGATATGTATGGACATGCTTCCGGGAATAGAGCGTTGCAGATCCTTGCACAGAAGATGCAGCAATATTTTGGAGAAAAGGCGTCCACCATTGGTTGGGAAGGGATAACTACCGTAATGAGTGGCTTCCTGATAGGCTATAGAGCCATCAGCACCTAGTATCGGAGCACCTTGCGGTATATAGTAATCCATGTTCAGACGATTCATGCCACGCTGTCCATAGTCTACGAATTCGGCCATGAAGGGAGAGTACTGACTTTTTCGTTCGTTAATAAATCTATACCCTCACGAACGAATACTGAAAAATGGTAAGTCGCAACTTTATTTATATCCGTTATTCTGCTACTTGCCCCATTAAAATCCGCTCCATCTCCATAAACTTCTAAATACTCATTTAATGGTAAAATACTTCTTTCAATTAATAACTCCCAATTCGCTTGCATCCAATCATTTATCGAATCAACGTCAGACGTATATGTTCTTCCCAATAACAACGGAGTCACACTATCCCAGCTTGCATCCAGGAAATTTGAAAACAGCTTAATTATATTATCTATATTCATTGAAGTTATTTTTAAAACTGAATTCCATCAACTATAAATGACTTATATATGTTTTTAACCATCTTTTGTTAGAACTTCGATTTTAATGAATATTAAATTATCATCTAATTTAATCCGTATACTCAACATCTTCAAAATGTGATGGAATCTTTATCAGCTTACTGGAATCAACTTTCCACAAATTCATTTCGAAAAGTTTATCATCTTTGTCTAAATATAAAGAGGCTATTACCAACACTCCATCAACATCTCTAAATTGACATTCACTTACTCGCGAACCAAAATGACGATCTTCATTAACCGTATTACCAGGAAATAATGCTAAACTTCCCATTCCTCCATCATCTAAAGAAGAAACTGTCAAATCACTCTTCCAGGTAGAAAGAATATTTTTATTTGACCGCGCTATCAATTCTTCTAAAAGTTTCTCTTCCTGCGGATTTAACTTTCTGGTTTTATTTGGATTCATATCTACAATCATTTTTATACTTCTCTTCTAACTCTAACTTTCGCCTAAAATATATTCGTTCTGCATATTCTTCTTTTTCAATAATAAGATTTTCATATGCTTTCTTATCAGAACATAATCCAGGATAGCCTATTATGCCCTGTATAAACGGATAAATATCTTCATCATTATTTACTAATCTAAAATGCCACTCC
>OGZW01001223.1_pt1 | contig 20977 bp, 18 predicted proteins | sample 1577001 | NCBI WGS metagenome assembly OGZW01 (sample SAMEA3541519, study PRJEB24748) | human gut metagenome | biome: human gut; feature: human-associated habitat; material: faeces | place: China | collected 2012 | reverse complement strand
CGGCAGCCTTCGAGGCGGCCTCGTTGAACGCGGCGGCGGAACCTTTGGCGTTCACGGCGAAGGTGCTGGCCTGATTGTGAACGTCGCGCAGCGTTGCGGCCGAAGCCTCCACGGGATAACTTACCGTCGCCACCTTGTAATGTTTCGAGGGTTTGTCGGCACGGTAAACGTTGACGAGCTGGATGGCGTCGCCGCTCATCACCTTCACCACGTCGCCCTTTCTGGCGTCCGAAAGCGCTTCGGCCATTACGGTATTGAAGGCCGAGAAGGGGTAGACGCCCACCTCGCCGCCTGCGGCGGCCAACTCCTCGTTGGCCGAATACTGACGCGACAGATCGGCGAAATTCTCACTCGTCGCCACCGTTTTGAGACTGTCGGCCAGTTTCTCGGCGGTATACGGAAGCACGATCATTTTCAGACCGAGCGTATCGGGAGCCATGCGGCTCTCCACCACACGGGCCATCGTCCAGACGTTGTTCTTCAACTCAGGGCCGAACATCTTGCCCGCGACGAGCGCCTCGGCCTGTTCGCCCAGCTGCGCCGCCGTCACATAACGGTCGGCGATCTCGCCGTGGCGATCCTGACGCACGAAGAGTTTCACGTCCTCCGCGGCGTCGAACTTCTCTCCGACGGCGCGACGGCAGCCTGATGCCCGTCGTGCAGGCTGACATCGACGAGGGCCCTGCCCACGCCCGCCACGCCATGAGCATGGTCGCCGCCCTGCTGCTGGAGCGTTTCCAGAACGGCGCTGCCCCGCTGGCCGTTGTCAGCATGGACAACTGCTCTCACAACGGCGAGAAGCTGCAGGCCAGCGTCATGACCGTTGCCAAGGCTTGGCTCGAGAAGGGCTTCGTCGGTCAGGACTTCATCGACTACCTGTCCGATGAGAGCAAGATCACCTTCCCCTGGTCCATGATCGACAAGATCACCCCGCGCCCCCACAAGATGGTTGAGGAATCTCTGGAGAAGGACGGCATCGAGGGCATGACCCCCATCGTCACCTCCAAGAACACCTTCATCGCTGCCTTTGTCAACGCCGAGCGCCCGCAGTATCTGGTTGTCGAGGACAAGTTCCCCAACGGCCGCCCCGCACTGGAGAAGGCCGGCGTCTATATGACCGACCGCGAGACCGTCAACAAGACCGAGCGCATGAAGGTCACCACCTGCCTGAACCCGCTGCACACCGCCATGAGCGTGTACGGCTGCATGCTGGGCTATGACCTGATCTGCGCCGAGATGAAGGACGAGGACATCGTTGCCCTCATCAAGCGTCTGGGCTATGTCGAGGGTCTGCCCGTTGTCGTTGACCCGAAGATCCTTGACCCCAAGGCCTTCATTGACGAGGTCATCGAGCAGCGCCTGCCCAACCCCTTCATGCCCGACATGCCGCAGCGCATCGCTACCGACACGTCCCAGAAGGTCGGCATCCGCTTTGGCGAGACCATCAAGAGCTACGTCGCCGAGGGCCGCGACCTGAACAGCCTGGTCTCCATTCCTCTGGCCATCGCCGGTTGGCTGCGTTACCTGCTGGCCATCGACGACAACGGCAACGCCTTTGAGGTCAGTGCTGACCCGCTGAAGGACGAGCTGCAGGCCAAGCTCTCCGGCATCGAGTTCGGCAAGCCCGAAACCGTCACCGACCAGCTGGACGGCATCCTGTCCAATGCGTCCATCTTCGGCAGCGACCTGACCAAGACCGTCCTGGCCGACAAGATCAAGGCGTACTTCAAGGCCGAGATCGCCGGTGCCGGTGCCGTCCGCAAAACCCTGCACGAGGCCGTGAACGGCTAAGAGCAGCTTCCCTAAGCCTTCCCCCAAGGGGGAAGCCTTTGCAGCTACGCTGTAGGGGCCGGACATGTCCGGCCCGCCGCATAAAATCTATAACCCGCTCACGGGTTCGCAAACAACTATACAAACAAAAGGAGCACCATATGTCTATGAAAATGGGTTGGCGCTGGTATGGTGAGGGCAATGACCCCATCACCCTGAGCGACATCAAGCAGATCCCCGGTGTTGAGGAGATCGTCTGGGCCCTGCACAGCAAAATGCCCGGCGAAATCTGGGAGGAGTCTGAGATCAAGGAGGTCGTAGACCAGATCCACGCGGCCGGCTTCAGCGCCACTGTAGTTGAGTCCGTCAATGTCCACGATGACATCAAGATCGGTCTGCCCACCCGCGACCAGTATATCGAGAACTACAAGCAGTGCATCCGCAACCTGTCCAAGTTCGGCGTCAAGACCATCTGCTACAACTTCATGCCGATCTTTGACTGGACCCGCACCGACCTGTTCCACCCGGTCGGGGACGGCTCCACCGCCCTGTTCTATCAGAAGGACCTGATCAAGGACGACTACAAGGGCATGGCAAACTACATTCTCGAATTTACCGAGAAGTACAACATGACCTTCCCCGGCTGGGAGCCGGAGCGCATGGCCAAGCTGGACGAGCTGTTCAAGGCCTACGCCCCCGTCACCAAGGAGAAGCTGTGGGATAACCTCAAGTACTTCCTCGAGGCGATCATGCCCACCTGCCGCGAGTGCGACATCAAGATGGCGATCCATCAGGACGATCCCCCGTGGGACATCTTCGGCCTGCCCCGCCTGCTGGTTGACGCCGAGAGCATCGACCGCTTCCTGACGATGGTCGATGACCCGTACAACTGCCTGACGCTCTGCTCCGGCAGCATGAACGCCAACCCCAACAACAATGTGGCCGCCATCGTGCGCAAGCACTGCGACCGCATCCCGTTCGCCCATGTGCGCAACATCCATCACTTCGAGAACGGTGACTTCTCTGAGGCTGCCCACCGCGACTGCTGCGGCGAGACCGGCATCATTGAGATCCTGCGCGCCTACCATGACTGCGGCTTTGACGGCTGCATCCGCCCCGACCATGGCCGCCAACTGTGGGAGGAAGGCCCCGGCAACTGCCGCCCCGGCTACGGCAAGTATGACCGCGCCCTCGGCGTGCAGTACATGCTGGGTGTCTGGGACCTGCTGGATCGCCTGGACGAAGAAAAGTCCAAGTAATTTTTGCCATCCTCAAATTGCTGTATAACAAAAAGGACGCTGTAGCGATACAGCGTCTTTTTTGTTAGGGTTTTATTGTATGATGAGCCGCTTTGCCTCCTTGCCGCCATTGCCCCTACCCGACACCTTGCCCTTTTCACCTCCCGGTAGGGGCCGGGCATGCCCGGCCCACCACCTCACGGCTGCCGCCATTGAATCCTCCCTTTGTAGGGAGGGGTCTTGACCCCTCCGCCGCACCTTGCCCCTACCGCTGCTTTATCTTCCACGCCGGAGGGATTTCTGCAGCTTTGCCGTTCTGCCTTCCTTACCCTTTCACCTCGTTCACCAGCTTCTCCCCTCTTGCAAACGCCCGCGCGTTCTCCATCGTCGTAATGGCAATGCTCTGCAATGCCGTCCGCGTGAAAAATGCCTGATGGCTCGTCACCACCACATTCGGGAAACTCATCAGAATCGGCACGACCTCGTTCTGCAAAACGTCGTCCGAGAAGTCCTCGAACACCTGCCCGTCCTCGTCCTCGTAGACGTCCAGCCCCACGCCCGCAAATTTGCGGGCCCGCAGCGCGTCGATCAGCGCGTTGGTGTCGATCAGCCCACCGCGGCTCGTGTTGACAAGAATCGCGTTGTCACGCATCATTTTAATGGTGTCAGCGTTGATTATATGGTGCGTCTCGGCTGTCAGCGGGCAGTGCAGACTGATAAGGTCTGCCGTGCGCAGCAGCTCGTCCAGCTCCACATAGCGCACAATGCCGTCCAGCGCGGGGTTCCTGTACTGGTCGTAGGCCAGCACCGTCATGCCAAACCCGTGACAGATGCGCGCCATGGCCGCGCCGATGCGCCCTGTGCCCACAATGCCCGCCGACGAGCCGTACAGGTTGTACCCCAGCAGACCGTCCAGCGCAAAGTTGTTGTTGCGCACCTTGATATATGCCTTGCAGATGCGCCGGTTCGCGGCCTGCGCCAGCGCCATAGCGTGCTCGGCCACGGCCTCCGGGCTGTAGCCCGGCACGCGCAGCACCGTGATGCCGCATTTCTGCGCCGCGGCCAGGTCCACATTATTGTACCCCGCGCACCGCAGCAGCAAGCAGCGGATGCCCACCTGCGCCAGCTTTTCCAGCACCGGAGCCGAGCAATCCGCATTGACGAACGCGCACACAGCGTCCCCGCCCTGCGCCAGCGGCGCGGTGTCCGCATCGAGATTCGCCGTCAGAAACCTGATCTCGCAGCCATATTCCGGGTCCGCCGCCAGCACATCAAAATAGTAGTGGTCGTATTCCCGCGTACCATAAAAAATAATTTTCATAAAAACGCCCCCAGTCTCCTTCAGTATCTGTCTTTTACGCCCTTAGTATACCGAATCGGACGGGGGATTTCTGTTGTCGGGACAACAGGCGACTATTTTTATTCCTTTTGCATTGCATATTTACCGGGTTCACATCGTAGGGAGGGGTCTTGACCCCTCCGCCCCCAGCCTCCCTTGTCAAAGGGAGGTGGCGCCGCAGCGCCGGAGGGATTCCAGCCTGTTGCCGACTGCTTTCCTTTAACCACCCAGTAGGGGCCGGGCATGCCCGGCCCGCACGCTTCCGTAAGCCTCTCCACCAATCTTAAACAACAACATCCCACGCCAACCACCCCGGCCACATCAGCTTCCGCCCGCGCGGAATCTCCCGGGTGCTTTACTTTTTACGCACCACATTAGTCAAGCGATAGAATCCGTTGCAGCGACGGATTCTGTTTTTGTTTTTATGGGGTTACAGAGCGATTGAGGCAATCGCTGGTTTTGCCGATGAAGCGGTAGTAGATTTCGATGCGCATCACCGTTTCACCGTCGATTATCTCTTTCTCGTGGACGATGATTTTCTCAATCAGCGTGTGAACCAGTTCCTCATCCAGTTCCGTAATGTCTGCATACGGGGCGACCAAATTGGTGAAATCCTGTATGCCCTGCGTTTTGGTGGTTGCTTCGGTGAGCAACGCTTGAATTTCTGTGGCGCGGGTTTTCAATTCTTTTGTTTCCGCTTCATACTTGGCAGATAGGGTTTGGTAGAGGTCATTCGAGAGCCGTCCGAACACGTTATCCTCGTAGATGCGCTGCACCAGCGTGGCCAGTTCGGACAGGCGGCGCTGGGCTGCGTCCAATTCTTTTTTCATGGCTTTCTGCTCGCTCAACTGCCCAGCCTGTGACAAGCCCATCAGATAGTCCGCATACGCATCGGCATCCTCGGCAGCCAGCATAGCGTGACGGCGGATGTCTGCCAGCACGATAGCCTTGACCTGTTCCAGCGAGATATAGTGCGTGGTACACACCTTGCCGCCGTAACGCCGATTGGTGTTGCAACTGAATGTCCCCAACGACTTGCGGCGCTCGTCTTTTTTGCGGCTGCAAAACGCCATGCGCTTGCCGCACTCTCCACAGAACATGATTCCACGGAAAATGTTATTCTCGCTGCGCTTTTTACCCGGCTGCTTGACCTTGATGCGCTCCTGTACCGTCCAGAAAGTCTCGGCATTCACCAGCGCTTCGTGCGTATCCTCCACAACGACCCAATCCTCTTCGGGTTTCCAAATCATCTTTTTTGACTTGAAATTTTGCGTGCCGGTGCGGAAATGCACCATATTCCCGATGTAGACTTGATTCATCAGAATGGCACGAACCGTGCTGTGATCCCACGCATACGGATAGGTCAGAACAATATCCGAGGCAAAGGTTCCAAACTTTTCATGCAGGTACGCCTGTGGGCGGAGAACCTGCTTTTCTCCCAGTTCCTTTGCAATGATGCTGCAGCTTTTGCCCGCAAGCGACATTTGGAAGATTTCCTTGACGACCCATGCGTACTGATTCGGAACGAGCTTGTGGCGGTCATTGGGGTCACGGTCATAGCCATACGGTGGATACGCACCCGTGAATTCCCCACGCAGTGCCTTTGCCTTGAATGCTGACTTGACCTTGCGGCTGATGTCCTTGGCATACCATTCGTTGATGATATTCTTGAACGGCGCAAACTCGTTATCCCCGGCAGCGGAATCTACGCCATCCGTGATGGCGATGAACCGCACCTTATTTTCCGGGAAGATAACTTCCGTGTAGCGTCCGACTTCCAGATAGTTGCGGCCAAGGCGCGACAGATCTTTTACAATAATTGTTCGCACCCGCCGCTGCTCGACCAGTTCCATCATCTCAGTAAACGCAGGGCGGTCAAAGTTTGTGCCGGAGTAGCCGTCGTCCATAAAGAACCGGCAATTCGTAAAACCGTGTTCCTTAGCGTACTGCCCCAGAATGGCACGCTGGGATTGGATGCTCATGCTTTCGCCGCCGACTTCATCGTCGCGGCTCAATCTGCCATATAAAGCAGTAATATCCTGTAGCTGTTTCTCTTTCATTTTCCATCCTTTACAATATCTACCATCCTGTAGATATTGCAAGTGGACTTCCGCTTGATATGCGAAAAGCATTTCTGCCTTTGTCCAGGAATGTGCTGGAACGTGCGGCGCAGGTTCGCCAGCAGCAATCTATGCTGCGAACCTTGATACGCTACACCAAGGAAACGTACCAGTTGGGTGTCATCAACATCGAAATCGGCAATGAGGAAGAAGGCCATGCACTTGTAAAAGAAGCACAGGAAATTTACAAGAAGCTGTATGGCGAGATACCTGCCATTATGGAACGAAACCGTCAACGAGACAAGGAGTATCTGGAAAGTAATGGAATTACGCTTTCCGAAGAACCTCCTAAACTAACAGGCTGACGGCACAGCGGTTCTCTCACGAAAGTGAGGAAGCCGCTTTTTCTATGCCTACTTTCCCGCGCTCAATTCCCGCACAATTTTCCATCAATGCCAAAACAGCCCGCTTTCGATAAAATGAATCTGTAACCCGATACCAAAACAGGTGTCGGCAGCAGCATTCCGAAAGGGGGCTTTTTTATAAGGCAAGAAAAGAAAATTTTATCGAAAGCCTATCGGCACAAAATCGGCAGGGTGACATTTGAGGTCACGTCCTATGATAACCCGGCAGGCACACAAACATCACAGGAAATGCTTTTGCAGATGATGGAGCAGAAGATGCACGGAGAGAGGAGATGATTTCCCGATGAAGCAATTCAACGACATTACAATTATCGGCATCGACCAAGGATACGGCAATATGAAAACCGCAAATACCATCTTTCCCACAGCCATTACTGCCTACGATACCGCACCTATGTTTAAGGGTGATGTGCTGGAATACGGCGGCAGATTCTACCGCGTGGGCGAAGGTCACAAAGGCTTTGTGGCAGATAAGTCAGAGGACGGTGATTTCTACCTGCTGACGCTGGCGGCCATCGCTAAGGAGTTGGAACAATACCGGCTGTTTACCGCCAACCTGTGTTTGGCGGTGGGGCTGCCACTGAGCTGGGTCGGCAGCCAGCGCGAGAGCTTTCGGCAGTATCTGATGCAGAATGAAACTGTAAGTTTCCGCTTCAACGGAAATCCGTTTCAGCTTCGCATTGTAAGCTGCAAGGTGTACCCGCAAGGCTATGCGGCCATTGTCCAGCAGTTGGCAGACTTTGAGGGGGAGCATCTGTTGGCCGACATCGGCAACGGCACAATGAATCTGCTTTACTTGACGGATTCTCAGCCGCAGGAGAACCGCTGTTGGACGGAGAAAATCGGTGTGAACCAGTGCATGATCCGCGCTAAAGAAGCGGTGCTCCGTCGTTTCGGCAGCAAAATCAGTGACAGCACGGTGGAGCAGGTTCTGCGCACCGGCACAGCGAAAATCGATGTCGATTACCTCGCCTGTATTCGCGAGGTCGCAGCCAGCTATGCAGCCGAACTGTTTGCAGCCTTGCGCAGTTACGAGTACGACCCCGCCACCACACACCTGACGATTGTGGGCGGCGGCGGGCAGTTGATCAAGCACTTTGGCAGCTATGACCCGGAACAGGTCACCATTGTGGACGACATCTGCGCTGCTGCCAAGGGGTACGAGTACATGGCCTACCGCCAGATGCTCCGAGGGTAAAACCGTGCCGGAGGTACGGACGACCAATCTGCGGTTCAACCTTGGCAAAGAATCGCAGCGGAAAGCGTGGCAGTATTTGCGGACGATGGACAAATCAGTGTTCAAGTCGTACAGCCAAGCGGTTGCCACGGCAGTGGTGGACTACTTTGACCGCTACTACCAGACGCAGGATGACCCCTATCTGGAAACGCGGGCGCGCGAGGAACAGTTTGTGCAGCAAATCGTGGATGCAGTGCGGGAGACGATGCCGGTCTTTCTGGCAGGGTGCATGACCGGGATGGCGCAGAACCCCGCCGCTGTTTCTCCCCAGCTTGTAAAAGAGCCTGTGAAGGACAGCATCAACTGGGATTTTGTGGGTGCTGATATGCCTGTGCGGACTTTACAGGAATGTCTGGACGAGTTTGTGGCAGAGCGCCCACTCCAGCCGGATGAATACCCCGATGTTGTCAGTGGGCTTTCCTACTGCAAACGCTGCCACTCTCCGCGCAGAACACGGCAGGTGCTGTTCGGGAAAGAAAGAATCCTCCCGATAGTGTGCAGATGCCGGATGGAAGATGCTGCTTTTGTTCAAAGCGGCGGCACAAATGGCAATAAGCAGCGGCAGAATTTCAGTTTCAAAACGTAGACACCCAAACATGGCTGACTTTCACACCAAAAAGGAGAAAGTATGACCGAAGATGAGAAAAAGTTGATACAGGCACGGCACAGGCTGGAAGCTGTGCAGGCCCGCAACCGCGTATGGTGACGATGCGTCCATTGGATGCCCACGGAAAATGGCAGGGCAAAACGCAAAAAGAATACCTGTGCCGCAAAGCCGATGAGGAGCGCGGCTTTACAGCACAGGAGTTTTTGCAGGCAAAAGAGGACGGCTGGGAAAAGCAGTACAAATACAGAAGCGCAGCGGGCGTGTCGGCGTGGCTGACGCCCACACAGGCCGCCCGTGAGCCGGGGTGGGAACGCTGCTCGAAGCAGCCGAAAGCGGCAAAATTCGGGCGACAAAACCCGCTGTGTGCGCGTTGGAACAGCCCGGAGCAACTGCTGGATTGGCGAGAAGCATGGGCAGATGCCGTGAACCGCGCACTGGAAGAAAAGCAGCAATCTGCCCGTGTGACCCACCTGAGCCACGCGGCGCTGGGACTGGACGAGCAGCCCACAGTGCATGAGGGCAGCCAAGCCCGCAGCCTTGAGTTGCAGGGCATCAAGGCAGACCGCTGCGAACTGAACCGCCAAATCCGCGCGGACAACAAGCTGCTGCGGGAACTGAAAGCCCAACTTGCCAAGCTGTCCAAGGTCGTTGAAAACACTGTAGCCTTGTGCAGCAGCTTTCTGCCACCACAAAACAGTACCTTGGAATTGAGAATACGATTCAGCCGGAGGATGTTGATGCTGTTCATCAACAGCGTATTGCCTTGCGGCCAATCATCGCCATCGAACGAGAACGGACGCTATACCGCGAAAGCCGTGTTGATGATACGGCAATTTCGCTTGCGGAAAAAATCGTAGATACAGAAATCGAGAATGTTTACAGCACCCCTAAACAGCAGAACATTTCCCAAAGCCATAACGAAAAATTCCGATAAAAGGCCAGCGGCGGCTTTCACAAAGAAAGCCGCCGCTGTTGTCAAAATGGATACTCTTAGAATTTTCCGCCCGAGCTGCCGCCGAAGCCGTCGCTGTCGGTACTCGACCCGCTGGAACTGCTGTTGTCCTTGACGGGGTCGTACGTTTCGGTTTCGGTGGTGTGGGTGTAGGTGTCCATCACCAGCGGCATTTCGGCAAACGCCGACAGGGCGCAGAACAGGCACAGCAGCAGGGCTGTTATCAGAGAAAACAGGTTTTTCTTCATAAGGCTGTTTCCCCCTTTCAAAGCAGGAATGCAAGCAGGATCATCAGCGGAACACTGATGCCCGCAAACCAGGCGGCCACCTTTCGCTTATCAACCGGCAGGTCGCCCACCAGCTTGCCGGTCTGCCCGTTCATGGCGAACAGATAATCCTTGCCCTGCCACTTGGTGTGCAGCATCCAGACCGGCAGCAGCGCGTAGTGCTTGGCGGTGTAATCAATGCTGATATTCTCGCTCAGGGTGCTTACGTTGTTGTAGCCGGTAATGCTGGCCGAAAGCTCGCTGCTGACCGAATTCTGCATCCGGCTGTGGGCGCGGGCCTGGCAGGTGTCGGCGTCCTCGTCGTATTTGTCTGCCATATAGCCCGGCAGGTACGCGGTCGAGAAGGGCTGGAAGGCGCGGTAGTCATACGGCTCAATGGCGTCCATGTGGCCGTTGGGCATCTTGGTCGAGCCATCCACCGTGAAGTTCCACGTCATCAATATGCTGCAAAAGACGAACTTAGAGAATAAGCTCCAGCTTGCCATTGCCGCCACCGAAGCCAAATTGGTGGTAGAGTTGTCAGATACCTGAACCGTTATTTCATAACAAACAGTGCGTAAAAATGAAGCACCCGGGAGGGCTGAATCCCTCCCGGGTGTTTCAATTTAGAACCGCTCCACGCCATCACTCGTTACGCGCGCGTAGACGAGGGGCGGAAGCGTCGGCGGCTCATCGCGGATGACAAGGCCGCCGCGGTACATTTCCTCGGCTGCGGCAAACAGGCTCTCGTCGTCGGCATAGAACGTGCAGATGCTCTCCCCTGCCTTGACGTAGTCGCCCAGCTTTTTGTGCATCGTAATGCCCGCGGCAAAGTCGATGCTGTCTTCCTTCTTGATGCGGCCCGCGCCCAGCAGCACGCTGGCATTGCCGATCTTCTCGACGTCGTTTTTGTAAATATAGCCGTCGGCGGGGGCGGTCAGCTCATAGCTGTACTTTGCCTTTTGGAACTTGTCGGCGTCGCGCAGTACGCTGGTGTCGCCGCCCTGCGCGGCAAACATCTGGCAGCACTTTTCAAACGCGGAGCCGTCGGCAATGACGCTCTCGGCCAGCTTACGGCAGGCAGGCATATCGCCCTTGCCCGCCAGCACCAGCATGTTGCCGGCCAGCTGCAGGCAGACCTCGGTCAGGTCCGCGGGGCCCTTGCCCTGCAGAACGGCCATGCTCTCGGCGACCTCCAGCGCATTGCCGATGTTGTGGCCGAGAGGCTTGTCCATATCGGTGATGAGCGCCGCGACCTTGCGGCCATGCGCCGTGCCGATGGCGACCATCTGGCGGGCCAGCTCCAGCGCACCGTCCAGATCCTTCATGAACGCGCCGTCGCCCATCGTGACATCGAGCAGGATCGCGTCCGAACCGGCGGCCAGCTTCTTGGACATGATGGAGGACGCGATCAGCGGGATGCAGCCGACGGTGGCGGTCACATCACGCAGGGCGTACATCTTCTTGTCGGCGACGGCGATCTTGCCGCTTTGGCCGATGACCGAAATGCCGATCTCGTTGACCTGCCTGAAAAATTCTTCCTGCGTCAGGCTCGTGCGGGTGCCGGGGACAGCCTCCATCTTATCAATCGTGCCGCCCGTGTGGCCGAGGCCGCGCCCGCTCATCTTGGCGATCTTGACACCGCAGGCCGCCACGATGGGCGCAATGACCAGCGTCGTCTTGTCACCGACGCCGCCGGTGGAGTGCTTGTCGGCCTTGATGCCTGCGATGGCAGACAGATCGACCATATCGCCGGAGTGGGCCATGACGTCGGTCAGCATGGCGGTCTCCTCGTCAGTCATGCCGCGCAGGTAGATGGCCATGAGAAGCGCCGACATCTGGTAGTCGGGCACATCGCCTGCCACATAGCCGTTGACGGCGAAGGACAGTTCTTCATGGTTCAGCGTACCGCCGTCGCGCTTCTTGGCGATAATATCGTACATTCGCATAGTTTTTCTCCTTGTAAAAGGCAGGCCGCCCGGCTGGGATACCGGGCGGCCTGCTGTGATTTGTGATTAACGGCTGCCCTTGTCGTAGGGAATGCCCTCGGCCTTCGGGGCCTGGGAGTTCTTGGAGGTGAAGATCAGCACGATCATCGTGACGATATACGGCAGCATCTGGTAGAAGTTCGAAATTTCCTTGACGCCCTCAAACTTCGGCAGGAAGGTCAGCGTGGCGTTCAGCGCAGCAATGACCTTGAACAGCGCGAAGAACAGCGACGCGCCGAGGATCGGCAGCGGCTTCCAGTTGCCGAAGATCATAACGGCCAGCGCCAGGAAGCCGTAGCCGCCAACGTCGGAGTTGAAGCCGGAGCCGGCTGCCAACGTGTAGGCCAGGCCGCCGACGCCGCCCAGGAAGCCGGAGATCAACACACCGGCGTAGCGCATCTTGTAGACGTTGATGCCGACGGAGTCCGCCGCCTGGGGATGCTCACCGCAGGCGCGCAGCCGCAGACCAAAGCGGGTCTTGTACATGACGATGTAGGCCGCGATGAACAGGACGATGGCAACGGGAGTCGTCAGGTAGAAATACTTGAAAATCAGGTTGTTCCAGAAGCTGGGGCCGTCCACCGGGGCGAGGCCGAAGGTATCGCGGGTGATGCGCACCCAGTTGGGAATGAAGATCGTGGTCAGGCCCTGGCCCTGGATGGCCCAAGTCATGACGACGGCGAAGGCGGGCGCAAACTGGTTCAGCGCCGTGCCTCCGATGGTCTGGTCGGCCTTCAGGTTGATGGCCGCAAAGCCCAGCAGCAGCGAAAAAATCATGCCGGTGACGCCCGCCACCAGAATGGCAATGAACATCGACAGCTGCGGATGTGCGGGACCGAAGCCGCTCTGGTCCAGGCCCTGCAGCGTAAAGCAGGCGAACAGCGCGCCAATGATCATCATGCCCTCAAGTGCGATGTTGATGACACCGGAATGCTCACTGAACATGCCGCCCATGGCGACGAGCAGCAGCGGCACTGCGAACAAAATGGTCATACTGATAATGTTGGCAGCGATCATCATTTTGCAGCACCTTCCTTTCCCTTATGGCCGGAGACCGCCTTGGTAATGATGCCGCGCATCAGCAGGGCAAAGGCCGCCAGATAGATGATGACGGCAATGACGATGTCAATGGTCTCGGACGAGTAGGCGGGCTGCATGGCGGCACCGCCGACCTGGATATAGCTGATAAAGAGCGACGCAAAAATCGTGCCGATGGGGTTGGAGCTGGCCAGCAGGGCGACAGGGATGCCGTTGAAGCCCATGCCGAGGATGGATTTTTCCAGCACGTATTGGCCCGTACCGGCCAGGTAGTAGATGCCGCCGCCGATGCCGGACAGCGCGCCGGAGATGACCATGGACAGCACGATGTTGCGCTTGGAGTTGATGCCCGCGTACTGGGCAGCGTCGCGGCTCAGGCCGCAGGCCTTCAGCTCATAGCCGAAGGTCGTCTTTTGCAGGATGACCCAGACGAGGATGGCAAAAATAATCGTGATGATGATGGAAATATTGATCCAACTCGAGTTGCCGAACAGTGCCGCAAACGGCCCCCTGGGCAGGATCGCGCCGGGGTTTGCAACGTTCAGCGCGGCGGTGCGGTCCGAGTTAGACGCGCCCCAGCCGGAGGCCAGCATATTGGGCATGTTGGCCAGCAGCAGATTGACGAGATACATGCCGATCCAGTTGAACATAATGGCGGTGATGACCTCATTGACGTTGAAATACGCCTTGAACAGGCCCGGGAAAACGCCCCAGATCGCACCGCCGACAGCGCCCGCCAGCAGGCAGACGTACCACGGCAGCTGGAATTGAATGGCGCACAGCAGCGAGAAGAAAGCGCCCATCGTGTACTGGCCGGACGCACCGATGTTGAACAACCCCGTCTTGAACGCAAAGCCGACGGACAGGCCGCACATCATCAGGGGTGCCGCCTGGTACAGCACCTTACCGAGCTTGTCCATGCTGGAAAAGCCGGTGGCCAGCATAGCTCTCATGCCGCCCACAGCGGCGCCGGGATTCAGCAGGACCAGCAGTACAAAGCCCAGCACCAGACCGACGACGATGGACAAAAGGCTGGCCAGGACCCCTACAACGGCGGGACGCTGCAGAAGCGGCTGTTTATTCTGTTTGCTCATGCTTTCGCCTCCCCTTGCTTTTTGGCACCGGCCATATACAGGCCCAGTTCCTCGACAGTGGTCTTTTTCGGGTCGAATTCACCGACGATCTCCCCCTCGTAAATCACGAGGATGCGGTCAGACAGGTTCATGACCTCGTCCAGCTCAAGGCTGACGAGCAGGACCGCACGGCCCTTGTCGCGCTCGGCCACAATCTGCTTGTGGATATACTCGATCGCGCCGACGTCAAGGCCGCGGGTGGGCTGCACGGCAACGAGCAGCTGCGGGTCCTTATCGACCTCGCGGGCGATGATAGCCTTCTGCTGGTTGCCGCCGGACATGCTGCGGGCAATCGTCGCAGGGCCCTGGCCGCTGCGGACATCGTATTGCTTTATCAGGCGCTCGGCGTACTGCAATACGGCGTTCTTTTTAATAAAGCCGTGGTTCTGGAACTCCGGCTGCCAGTAACGCTGCAAAACCATGTTGTCGGCCAGCGTGTAATCCAGCACCAGACCGTGCTTGTGGCGGTCCTCCGGGATGTGGCTCATACCGGCCTTGCTGCGCTCGCGGATGGGGGCATTCGTGATGTCCCTGCCCTCGAGTCTAATGGTGCCGGACGTGGGCTTTTCGAGGCCCGTAATACCGTAGATCAGCTCGCTCTGGCCGTTGCCGTCGATACCGGCAACGCAGACGATCTCGCCCGCGCGGACGTTGAAGCTGACGCCGCGGACGGCATTGTTCTTGTGGACCTTGCTCGGCACGACGAGGTTCTCGACCTCCAGGATCGGCTTGCCGACCTCGCAGGGCTTCTTATCGACGGCAAACTGCACGTCGCGGCCAACCATCATCTTGGACAGTTCCTCTTTCGTGGTGTCCTTGATGTCAACGGTGCCGATATACCTGCCCTTGCGCAGGACAGAGCAGCGGTCAGAGACCGCCATGATCTCGTTGAGCTTGTGGGTGATGAACAGGATGCTCTTGCCCTCGGCCTTGAAGCCGCGCATGATGTCCATGAGCTCGTCGATTTCCTGCGGGGTCAGAACCGCCGTAGGCTCGTCGAAAATCAAAATTTCATTGTCGCGGTAGAGCATTTTCAGGATCTCGACACGCTGCTGCATGCCGACGGAGATGTCGCTGACCAGCGCGTCCGGGTCGACCTTCAGACCGTACTTTTCGCTCAGGGCCATGACCTTTTTGCGGGCCTCGTCCTTCTGCAAAAAGCCGTGCTTTGTGTCCTCAACACCCAGGATGATGTTGTCGAGCACCGTGAAGCACTCCACCAGCTTGAAATGCTGGTGCACCATGCCGATGCCCAGTGCGTTGGCATCGTTCGGGTTGTTGATCTTGACCTCCTGTCCGTTTTTCCGTATCGTACCCTGCTCCGGCTGATACAGACCGAACAGCACACTCATCAAGGTGGATTTACCGGCGCCGTTTTCGCCCAGCAGGGCGTGGATCTCACCCTTGCGCAGCTGCAGGGTGATGTCGTCGTTGGCTTTGATGCCGGGGAACTCCTTGGTAATGTGCAGCATTTCGATGACATAATTATCTGCCAATCGTTGCACTCCCCTTTCAATGTGTACGGGCTTGTACACAAATTCTTACACTATATTATACAGAAAAATCGCGCCATGTACAATAGAATCTGCACAAAAAGTAGCCAAAATTTGGCGAAGCAGAACAAAAACCGCCCTGCGCGAGGTGCGCAGGGCGGTTAAAAGTCATACTTTTAAAGCCTTATCATAAAGCCTTATCAGCTCTGGTAGTCAACCGTGATGGTGGTGACCGCGGGCTTGACATCGGCGTCATAGCTGTCGTCGATGGCCAGGGTGCCGTCCACGATGGAGGCGTACATGGAATCGTACTGCTCCTGGGTGAACTTGGTGAACTTGGAGGTGCTCATCGGCAGACCGACGCAGTTCTCGGCAGCGCCGAGCTTGGTCTCCTTGCCGGAGTAGGTCTCGCTGAACTTCCAGCCGTTGTTCATGGCATCGGTCAGAGCCTCGTTCACGGACTCGGCCAGGCCCTTCATAGCGGAGGTGATGACCGTGTCGAACTGGCCGGACTGGTCAACGTCAACGCCGATCATCTTGCCGCCGTTGGCCTTAGCAGCAGCGTCGCAGCTCGTGCAGACGGGACCGCCGCAGGCAAAGACGACCTCGGTACCCTCGGAGTACCAGCCGTCCATCTTGTTCTTGACCTCATCGGTAGCTGCAAAGCCGCCGGAGTACCAGTACTTGATGTTGACATCCGTAGCGCCGATCTCCTTGGCAGCGGCGTCAGCGCCCTGCACGAAGCCGTAGCCGTAGCGGATAACTGCGGGGACAGCCATGCCGCCCAGGAAGCCCAGCTCCTTGTAGCCGTCATAGACAGCGGCATAACCGGCCAGGTAGCCGGCCTGCTCCTCTTTATAGGTGATCAGAGCGGTGTTGGCGGTGGGAGCCTTGTCGCCCAGGTCGCTGGTGGAAACGTCCAGAGCCAGGAACTGCACGTCAGGGTACTTCTCCTGAGCCTCGGCGATGGCAGAGCCGAACAGGTAGCCAGCGACGACGATGGACTTAGCACCGTCGTTGACAGCGTTGTCCATCTGCTCCAGACGGGCGGCGTCGGAGTCCTCGGTGGGACGGTAGTAGTTGGCGTTCAGGCTGTTTGCAGAGCAGAAATCCTGCACGCCCTGCCAGGTGTACTGGTTGAAGGACTGGTCATCGATGTTGCCGACGTCGGTAACAAAGGCGACATCGGTCTTGCTGCCGGAGGTGGAAGCGGCAGCCTCAGAGGTAGCCTCCGTCGTGGTGCTCGTGGCGGTGCTGGCGGAAGAACCGCCGCAGGCAGCCAGAGAGAGCGCCATGCTGGCAGCCATTACAAAAGCGAGAAACTTTTTCATGGTTTTGATCTCCTTAGGTTGTTTTCAGTTGCGCAGCAGGGCGGTTCCCTGCCGCTTTGCTTTCAGTATACCGCATTTGCGCTGTTAATTCAATGACAAAACGGCGTAAAAAACATTACAAAAGCATAACAAAGCGCAGTCTCCTGCCTCTCTCGGCGAGGGAGGTGCCCCGCAGGGGCGGAGCCCTCTCACAGAGGGGCCAAGTGGGGGGTTACAGCAGGCGGTCCACCGTGACGTTCGGGGTTTCCGGCAGCGTATCCAGATCCGAGTAGGCATCCACCTTCAGGACGCTGGTGCGCAGATCCTCATACAGCGTGCGGTAGTCGTCCTGCGTGAAGCTGTCAAACCGCCAGGGCGCCCCGGCCTCCAGCGCGACTTCGCCGTTCGTGAAGCCGGCCTTCTCGGTCTGGCCGCCGGTCTGGCCATTCCAGGTGCCCGCCGCAAAGAAGGTGTACAGCTGACGCTGCACGGCAGCGTTGTAGCACTTGATGGCGCTGCCCAGCACGCGGTCCCCCAGCTCTGTGTTGTCGTAATCCGTCGTGATTGCCTTGCCGCCGGTCTGGTTGACGGCGTCGGACACACCCTCGTACAGGTTGCCGCCGCTGACCATAATAAGCGACGTACCGTTATTATACCAGTCGATCATCCGCTGGGTAATCGCGTCGTTATTCTCATAGGTATCGGTGAACCAGGTCTGCAGGGTGACATACTCACCCTGCAGCTCTGCAGCGGCCTCCGCGCCCTGCAGAAAGCCGGTGCAGTACCGCACAATGCCCGGTACCTCCCGCGCACCGATGAAGCCGAGCGTGGTGTAGCCATCGGTCACAGCGGCATACCCGGCCAGATACCCGGCCTGTTCCTCCTGAAAGAGGACGCAATGGACAAGGCTGGCCGTATTGTAAGCGCTATAGTCGTCGCTGTGGGGCTCGCTGTCAAACAGCAGGTAGTGGACATCAGGGTAGTTTTCCTGCACGCGGTAGAGCGCCGCGCCCATGGTGTCGCCGCGGCAGACCACGAGCTTTGCGCCGCTCTCGGCGGCAGCGCGCAGGGCGGCCTCGGCCTCGTCTGCGGTGTTGCCCGCGGCAGTCTGGGCATCGGCGGTATAGCCGTACGTGTTGGCGAACGTCTGTATGCCCTGCCACAGCATGGCATCCTCGCCGGATTCCGTGCCGCCGGGGCCGGTCACCAGCACGACGGACTCTCCGCCGGGCAGTGTGGCCGCCGGGTCATCGGGCTGGTAGACAAAGGTCGCGTCGTTCGTCGGGGCGGTTACAGTGTGCTGTTCCTGCGCGGTGCTGGCAGCCTCCGTATCCTTGCAGGCGGTCAGCCCTGCCAGCAGCGCCAGCGTCAGAAGCAGTGCTAAGAATTTCTTCATGTGGTAAGGGAACTCCTTTGGTTTTCTGAAAAAGCCTCCCCTTGAGGGGAGGTGGCCCCGCAGGGCCGGAGGGGTGGGCGGGAGACTCCGCGTAAATCGTGCGGCACCCAGCCACCCCTCACCCGCTGCGGCGGGAGCTCCCCTCAAGGGGAGCCAAAGAAAGTCATTTTACTCCAGATTTGCCGGGCCGAAGCCGTAGGGCAACAGGTCGCCGAGGGTCGTGACGATGTAATCGTCCTCACTCCTGGCCATGATGACGGTCAATTCGGGGCCGCCGAACTCATAGAGCGCCTGACGGCAGACACCGCACGGGCCGGTAACGAGGGTGTTCGTCTCCCCCACCTTGCTGCCGACGATGGCGATGGCGTCAAACTCGCGCACACCCTCGCTGACGGCCTTGAACAGAGCCGTGCGCTCGGCGCAGTTCGTGGGGGTGTAGCTCGCGTTCTCAATATTGCAGCCCCGGAACACCTGTCCGTTTTTGCCGCGCAGCGCCGCGCCCACGTGGAAGTGGGAGTACGGTACATAGGCGAACTTCTGCGCGGCGAACGCCTCGCGGATGAGCGCCTGAATCTCAGCCTTTTCCATGCTCACTTCTCCAGAAATGCGTCAACGCCCAGCGCGACCTTCATCATGGCGGTGAAGCTGGTCTGGCGCTGCTCGGCAGTCGTGATCTCCGGCGAAACAAAGCTGTCGGAGATCGTCAACAGGCAGGCGGCACGCTTGCCCAGGACCCTGGCGTTGTGGAACAGTGCAAAGCTCTCCATCTCGACGGCCAGGCAGCCCTTTTCGTCGCGCAGTTTTTCCCAATAGGTCGGCTTCTCGTCGCTGGGCTGGCGGTAGAACACGTCGGAGGAATGGATGTTGCCCTCGATCAGCGGAATACCGGCAGCCTTGGCGCTGGCGCGCAGGGCATCGTTCAGCGCGGCGCTCGGCGTCTGGATGTCGTCGGTGTCGCCGCTCTGGGTCACGGCGTAGTTGCTCTCGGAGTAGGCACCCGTGGCCAGCACCACGTCAAACAGTTTTGCCTTGTCGGTGTAGGAGCCGGCGGAGCCGATGCGGATGATGTTCTCGACGCCGTACTGGGTGTACAGCTCGTAGGAATAGATGCCGATGGACGGCATGCCCATGCCGCTGCCCATCACGCTGATGGGGCGGCCCTGATAGGTGCCGGTGTAGCCGTACATGCCGCGGACGTCGGTGACAAGGCGCGGGTCCTCGAGGAAGGTCTCGGCAATGAATTTGGCGCGCAGCGGGTCGCCGGGCATCAGGACGGTCTTGGCGAAATCGCCGTTTTCAGCGCGGTTATGGGGGGTAGACATAAAAGCACTCTCCTTTATTTTGCAATATCGGTAGATACAGTATACCACACTTTCGCCGTTTGTGGTAAACTAAAAGCAAGAAATTTTGTGAAAGAGGCATTTTATCATGCAGATACCCCATCACTGCACCCTTTGCCCCCGGGCCTGCGGGGCGGACCGCGCCGCAGGGCAGCGCGGCTTTTGCGGGGCAGACAACACCCTGCGCGTGGCCCGCGCCGCCCTGCACCACTGGGAGGAGCCGTGCCTGAGCGGCGACCCGAACGCCGAAACCGGGAGCGGCACGGTATTTTTCAGCGGCTGCACGCTGAAATGCTGCTATTGCCAGAATTACCCGATCAGTCAGGGCGAGGTCGGCAAGGCGATTTCTGTGGAGCGGCTGACCGAGATTTTTATGAATTTGCAGAACGGCGGGGCGAAAAACATAAACCTCGTCACGGCATCGCAGTATCTGCCGTGGGTCACTGCCGCGCTGGATGCCGCGCGGGCACAGGGCTTTTCCCTGCCCGTTGTCTACAACACGGGCGGGTATGAGACGGTGGACGCCGTCAAGGCGCTGGCCGGGTATGTGGACATCTGGCTGGCGGATTACAAGTACGCGGACGGTGCGCTGGCAGCGGAGCTTTCCGCCGCGCGGGACTACCCTGCCGTGGCGGACGCAGCGCTGCGGCAGATGCTTTTGCAGACCGGCGCACCGGTGTACGACGCGGACGGGTATTTGCAGAAGGGCGTCATTGTGCGGCATCTGGCCCTGCCCGGCCACGTGGCAGACAGCAAGGCCGTGCTGCGGCGGCTGGCAGCGCTGCGGGAGGAAACGGGCATAGAATTTATCCCCAGCTTAATGAGCCAGTTTACACCCTTTTATAAGGCAGCAGAGCACGGCCTCGGGCGGCGCATCACGACCTATGAGTATCGGCAGGGCATCGACGAGGCCGTGCGGCGGCTTTCCGACGTCGATGACGATACGCCGCTCAAGGCGCTTGCCCAGACGCTCGGCTACAACCATCTGCAAACCTTCTACACTTCGTTCCAGAGCGCGATCGGCATGCCGCCGTCTAAGTACCGCGAGAAACTGCTCAAACTCCACCGCGAGCACCAGCTCTGAACGCAACCCCGTTTTTCGGGGTTTGTTTTTTTTCGGAATTTGTCAATTTTTACGAATTCCGAAAAAGAGCGTTTCATAAATCGTCCGGCTTCTTTTACTTTTGTCAATAGGTTAGTGAGGGGCGCCTGCCCGGTGCGGCGGTGCGTATCCTTTGGTTGTTTTGCTTGGCGGATGCCTGTTTTGCGCAGGCGGTGCCGTCCCCGAATCCGTAAGTATTCTTTTAAACGCTGTTCATATGAAAAAAACGTTAAACCGTCACGAGTATCAATTTCAATTGTTTCACCTTCATTAATGAATAAAG
>OGZW01001214.1_pt1 | contig 21025 bp, 27 predicted proteins | sample 1577001 | NCBI WGS metagenome assembly OGZW01 (sample SAMEA3541519, study PRJEB24748) | human gut metagenome | biome: human gut; feature: human-associated habitat; material: faeces | place: China | collected 2012 | reverse complement strand
CAGATAAACGCAACTTTGAAAAAGACTTTTGGACTTTGGGTTTACAAGCCGGAGGGAAAAGAAAATATTCGATGTCTATGCCCGAAGTGCCTGAATGATTACATTCACAATCCAGACTATATTGTAAGGCGACTCGACCCATTTGCAAAGCGAAAAGACAGATGTGATAAGTGTGATGGAGATGGTTGGGATTATGTTGTTGCCGACAGATATTCATCAAAGAAAGAAAAGAGGGGAAGCAATGACAGAAAATAAAATCATTATTCCTATCTGGAAGAAGTCCAATCTTACAGTAGAAGAAGCCGCAGCTTATTGTGGTATTGGCTCAAGAAAATTAAGAGAAATGTCCGACTCGGAGTTTTGCCCTTTTGTTCTTTGGAATGGAAGTAAGCGACTGATTAAAAGAAGAAAACTGGACGAATATCTTGATAATGCGTATTCGATATAGCTGATTTGTAAAATGTGCGATGGGTCGGTTCGCATAATAGGCTCATCGCCATTTTTTAATTATCATAAGGGTAGAAAAAAACAAGGAGGTGCTTCTGTAATGGCAGATACAGAAAAGATTATCCGAAAAAAATATGATGTGCCGATATGGCATAAGTCTAATTTGACGATTGATGAAGCAGTTGAATATTCTGGCATAGGCAGAGAAAGACTGAGAAAACTAACAAGCCAAGAAGAATGCCCATTTGTTCTTCATATAGGAAATCGTCGAATGATTAAGAGGAGGATTTTTGATGAATACATTGAAAAACTTACTTTTCTTGAATGATGATGAACGCTTACTTGCCGAAGTAAGAACATATCAGGAAAAACTCATAAGCAATGCTGAAGAACCGATATGGGAAAGAAAGTGTCTGACAATCGAAGAAGCCGCAGTATATTCCGGTATAGGAAGAACGAAGTTGCGTGAGTTGTCTAATCAAGCAGGTTGTCCCTTTGCAATATGGATAGGCAATAAAATCCATATTGTGAGGGAACGACTGGACAAATATATAGATAAGCAGTTTAGAATTTAGGAGGACACAATGGCGACAAAAAGAAAAGATAAATCAAGAGTTGTTCTGAAAACCGGAGAGGTTCAGAGAAAAGACGGTACTTATCAATTTAGCTGGCAGGACAGCCAAATGAAAAGAAGATTTGTTTACGCAAGAACTTTAGATGACCTGAGAGAAAAAGAGAAGCGTATTCAGAAAGATAAATGTGATGGTATTAAGACCGAAGCACGATATACAACCATTGATGAATTATTTGACCTTTGGGCAAATATGAAAAGGGGGCTGAAGAATAATACCTTTGAAAATTACAAATATATGTACAATACCTTTGTGCGACCAGTGATTGGAAGTAAAAGAATATCAACGCTGAAGAAATCAGATATTAATAAATACTACAATTATCTTGTTGATGAAAGAAATTTGAAGCCTTCAACGATTGATAATATACATACGGTTCTTCATCAGGTTTTACAGATTGCTGTCGATGATGACTTCATCAGAAATAACCCGTCAGATAATGTGTTGAGAGAATTGAAAAAAGCACATTGTTTTCAGTCGGAAAAGCGTAGAGCGTTGACGAAACTTGAGCAGGAGCTATTTCTGAATTTCATGAAAACCCACCCTGTATATGAACACTGGTATCCGGTCTTTGCAGTAATGATAGGAACTGGACTTCGTGTGGGGGAAGTAACTGGATTGAGATGGTGTGATATTGATATGGAAAGTGGAATGATTGATGTTAATCATACTCTTGTATATTATGACCACAGAACTGAGGGGAGTAAAAGTGGCTGTTATTTCAATGTAAATACAACGAAGACTCCGGCGAGTATGAGGCAGGTTCCAATGCTCGGTTTTGTGAGAGAAGCATTTGAACAGGAGAAACAGAAGCAGGAAGATTTAGGACTTCATTGCGAGGTCACGATTGACGGATATACAGATTTTATTTTCATCAATCGTTTTGGTCAGGCACAGCACCAAGCCACACTCAACAAAGCAATCCGAAGAATTATCCGTGATTGCAATGATGAGCAGTTTTTGCACAGTGATGAACCTGATGTGTTACTTCCTCATTTTAGCTGTCACTCGCTTAGACATACATTTACAACAAGAATGTGTGAAGCTGGAGTAAATATAAAGGTCATTCAAGATGCACTCGGACATTCAGATATTTCAACTACACTGAACATCTATGCTGATGTTACAAAAGAAATGAAAGCGGAAGAGTTCAAAGGATTGGATAGCTACTTCAAAGTATAATATTGGACTTCACATACAGAAAGAGAACATACAGAGTGTTGTGTGTTCTTTTTTCTTGTTCTGAAGCAGGAAAAGATAAGGCAGCGTTACTTTGATGTGGATTGACATTGTAAATAAGAGAAGTTATAATTTCTTGTATATGAATATGTTCTTGCATATACTACTATCGTCCTACATCATTTACATCATTTACATCATATTTTACATCATTTGCCCGCAAAGTGACTCAAAGTAGAGCAAAAATATGAAGTATGGGGGATAATTGGAATATGGAGAATTTAATAGTATTAACACCAGCTTGGTCGAGTATGAAAGAAGCACAAAAAGGGTCCCGACAATGAAGAGCATGGGGGCTGCAAAGAATGAAGCTAACAATGCTGCACAGTCTGCTCCGGCTGAAAAAACAGTGGAAAAAGCGATTGCTGAAGTGAAAGAAACATACGATTTCTCCAACGTAGAAGTGGAACCATTATTCAAAGACATGGTTGATTTCGAAACATTCAGCAAGTCAGATTTCCGAGCTGTAAAGGTAAAAGAATGTGAAGCAGTTCCAAAATCTAAGAAACTTCTGAAGTTCGTATTAGATGACGGAAGTGGCGTAGATCGTGTGATTTTAAGCGGAATTCACGATTACTATGAGCCAGAATTCTTAGTAGGAAAGACATTACTTGCAATCACAAATCTTCCTCCACGTAAGATGATGGGAATTGATTCTTGCGGTATGATTATCTCCGCTACACACCTTGTAGAAGGAAGAGAAGGACTCAATGTTCTGATTCTGGATGATAAGATTCCGGCAGGAGCGAAGTTGTACTAAGAAAGTAAGAAATCTTCACAATTTGACAACAAAAATTCTTTTTGACAACAATTTGACAACAAATTTGTATTCAAACATGAATCATCATGAAGAATGGTGATTAGTTGTCAGTAATACTACTCCAACAATATGAATTGTTGAGGGCACTTTTTGAAAGAAAAATCTTTCAGAGAGTGCCCTTTTTTTATTCATTAACAATGTTTGTTGTGGTCGAATAAAAGGTGAAAGGGGAAACAGATTTGAAAACAGAAAATATGTATTATAACCAGCAGAAGCGTTCAGAGGTAAAAGAAGAAGCACGCAGACTTAGAAGAAAATTTCTTCGTTATCAACAAGCTGAAATTGTATATAGTTTGTCACATAAAAAATTGATGGAACTAGCAAATGATGCAGGAGCGATTTACAGAATGGATGGAATTGTTTTGATAAACAGAGAAATCTTTGATGAGTATCTTGAGCAATTTCATGAAAAATAAAGGAACGTTAGTTCGAAGAAAAGGGGATTCGAGATGCATGGAAAAGTTTGGATGTTTTCTCATCTTATTGATGATGAAGATATAGAATTTATGCAACATGAATTTATAAGTTATAGACAAGCTATGGATTATTACAATCTTGGATATAAGCCAATCGTAAGATTATCTCATAAGGCAGGAGCAGTTTATAAGATTGGAAAAAAAGTTTTAATTAAACGAAGTACATTTGAAAAATATCTGCGAGAGAATATCAGAAGGGAGAAAGAAGAATGGGAAAAGTTATATCAGTAGCAAACCAGAAAGGCGGAGTTGCAAAAAGTACAACGACTTTAAATCTTGGGGTAGGATTGGCAAGACAAGGAAAAAAAGTGTTATTGATCGATGCGGATCCACAGGGAAGTTTAACTGCAAGTCTTGGATATGTAGAACCGGATGATATTGGAACTACACTTGCAACTATTATGATGAATATTATCAATGACGAGGAAATTGCTGAGGAAGAAGGTATTTTACATCATGAGGAACAAGTGGATCTCCTACCGGCCAATATTGAGTTATCTGCTTTAGAAGTAACCATGAGTAATGTAATGAGCAGAGAGCTGATCATGAAGGAATATATTGATACGATGCGATCACGATACGATTATATTTTAATTGATTGTATGCCGAGTTTGGGCATGATGACTATCAATGCATTAGTGGCTTCTGATATGGTTTTGATACCTGTACAAGCTGCATATCTACCGGTTAAAGGACTTCAGCAGTTGATCAGGACTATTTCTATGGTAAAGAAGAGATTGAACCGGAAACTGACAATTCAGGGGATTCTTTTAACAATGGTGGATTTTCGTACTAATTACGCCAAAGATATTGCTTCCAGAGTGAAAGAAACTTATGGTTCTAAGATTGCTATCTTTGAAAATGTCATTCCTTTGTCAGTCAAGGTAGCTGAAGCAAGTGCGGAAGGAAAAAGTATTTATTGCCATTGTCCAAATGGAAAAGTATCTATGGCTTATGAAAATCTGACGCAGGAGGTTTTGGAAAATGAAAAGTAGAAGTGGAGAAACAATCAAATTGACAAGCATTGATGAATTGCTGGGAGTAGTCAATGAAGAATCTGCAATGGAAATAGAAATAAACAGAATGAGAAATATCAATTGCTGGGACCGTTTGACCAGCCCAAAACACCGGAGGTAAAGAAGGTGCTGAATGACAAGAAAGTATCGGATCATCATGCAATCATTCCTACGGTAGAACTTGCAGAATTTGATTTTTCTAAGTTAAGAGAATGGGAACAGAAGATTTTATTCCTGATTGCAGTACATACTGTAGAAGCAATGGAAGAAGATCATGTATTCATGGAGACAGAGGTGGAAGTGCGATGTCAGGATGAGATTTTTAAAGCAAAAGGGAAAGTGGTCAAACAGATCGGGTGGAAACTTTTTGAAGAATGTTTCAAGAATGAGGATGGACTTGCTATAGAAAACCCGGCGGATGCAGGGAAGGACCGCATTCCCAAAGTAGAAGCAGATCATAAGTTTTACAACGTATCCGCAGCGAAGACGGAACATTTTACAGCACCACCAAAACCGTATAGTGAGGATACCCTGCTTGCAGCTATGGAGACCGCTGGAAATAAAGAATTTGAGGAAGATACCGAGAAGAAAGGGCTGGGCACTCCGGCAACAAGAGCAGGGATCATAGAAAAACTGATCGCTTCCCAGTATGCGGTACGAAAAGGCAAACAGATCCTTCCGACAGAGGACGGAAAAATATTGATCGATATCTTACCGGATTTCTTGAAGTCTGCCACCATGACAGCCGAATGGGAAAACCAACTGTTAGAGATGGAGCAGGGAAAGATGGCTCCTGGGCAGTTTATGACAGGCATCGAAAAGCTGATTTCCATGATGCTGAATCATTGTGACTCCATTCCGGAAGAAGAGACACGAAGGTTCCAGAAAAAAGAGAGCTTGGGAACCTGTCCGGTCTGTGGCAGCCTGGTCTATGAAGGAAAGAAAAATTTCTATTGCGGCAACCGTGAATGTAATTTCTGTCTCTGGAAAGAAAACAAGTATTTACAGAGTATGGAAAAGGATATGGATGCCAGGATGGCTGCTGAGCTTCTGAAGAATGGAAGTGTTCATGTGAAGGATCTGTATTCCAGAAAGAAAGATCAGTATTTTGAAGCGAATCTGCATATGGAAGCCGATGAAAACGGGAGAGTGACATTTTCATTATCTTTCCCGGAAAGAAAAACAACGAAGAAAAATAAGAAAAAATAGGAGGAATAGAATATGGAATTTAATCAATTTGTTGACGAAGTAAAGGGAAGAATCAAACAGTTTCTTCCGATTGAATATGAAGATGCACAGGTAAGAATCGAAGAGATAAAGAAATTAAATGAGAATTATCTCGGAATCACGGTCTTAAAAGAAAATCAGGTAATCGCGCCGACCTTTAACCTGAATCAGTTATACGAAATGTTCCAGTCAGATCCACAGAATTCTATGGAAAACATTTTGAGAAATATTACGGAGTTGGTGCTTGATGCACCGGAACAGTTTGATCCGAAGAGCATTACAGAATATGAGACTGCAAAGGATAAGCTGTTCATCCGCGTATCTTCAGCAGAAAAAAATGAAGAAATGCTGCAGAACGTACCTCACCAGATGAGAGAAGATCTGGCAATTACCTATCATCTTGCAATCAGCATTGATGATATTGGGGTGGGTTCTACGACGATCACGAATGATATTCTAAAGCGTTATGGGATCAGTGAGGAACAGCTTCATGCAGATGCCATGGAAAACAGTCCTAATGTCAGACCGGTTCAGGTGATGATTATGGGAAGTATGATCGAGCAGCTTATGGGAATGGGTCCTGAAACAATCATGAGGGATGAACCTGTTCAGAACATTGCAGAAATTATTTCAAAGGGAATGGGAATGGAAAGGGAGGTTCCGATGTTCATTATCACGAATCCGCAGACAGTGGATGGCGCAGGTGTGATTTTTTATCCGGAAGTAATGGATCAGATCGGGGAAGGCTTTCAGGGAAACTTTTTTATTCTGCCTTCTTCCACTCATGAAACATTAGTCATTCCGGATAATGGAGCATTTGATTACCAGGTTCTGGAGGATATGGTCCAGACGATCAATGAAAATGAAGTCGCTCCGGAAGAACGACTTTCCGATCATGTCTATCATTATGATGTGAAAGACCGGGTATTTGAAAGGGCAGATAAATTTGAAGAGCGTCAGAAGGAAAAGGCAGCTCAGCTCGATAAAAATGAACATACCGGAAAAGAGCAGAAGATGGAGCATCCAAAACCAAAGAAACATGAGATGGAATTATAGAAGTGTAGAGTCCGTATAACAATAAGATGGGAATCCCTCATACACACGGCTGTATGGGGGATTTTTTGAAAGAGAAAGAGAGGAAATGAATGAGCGAAGAATTGACAAAAACCAAATTACTTCCCATACAGGGGAAAGATATGGACAGTATCATGCAAAACCTGGAAACAGGAGTCGCAGAATTATTTACCAGTGAACGCTATCAGGAATATTTGAAAACAATGTCAAAATTCCATAATTATTCTTTTAATAATACGCTGTTGATCGCCATGCAAAGACCGGATGCCACCTTAGTAACGGGATATCGGAACTGGCAGTCTATGGGCAGACAGGTAAAAAAAGGGGAGAAGGGAATTACTATTATCGCACCGGCGCCGATCAAAAGGAAAAAGGAGCAGGCAGTATTGGATCAGGATCAGAAACCGGTCATCGGTCCGGATGGAAAACCAAAGACGGAAGAGGTGGAGGTCACACTTCCGTGTTTCAAGGCCATCACAGTATTTGATATTGAACAGACCACAGGAGAGCCGATCCGGACACTTGCTCCTGAAATCCTGACAGCGGCAGTAGAAGATTTTGACTTATTCCTGCAAGCAATCCGGGAAATCTCACCAGTACCGATACGATTCGATGCGATCGAAGGATCTGCAAACGGTTATTATCACAACCTGGATAAAGAGATTGTAATCAAAAAAGACATGAGCCAGAGCCAGACTTTAAAAACAGCAATCCATGAAACCGCACATGCAAGGTTACATGACAAGGAGATTATGGAAAGCCAGGGCATCGAGAAGGACCGGCTGACAAAAGAAGTGGAAGCAGAGTCAGTCGCGTATTGTGTGTGCTCTGTCTTTGAACTGGATACGTCAGAATACAGTTTTCCGTATATTGCCGGCTGGAGTAGCGGAAAAGAACTAAGAGAACTGAAAGCCTCTATGGATGTGATCCGTAAGACTGCCGGAGAAATAATCGATGAACTGACAGAAAAAATAGAAATGATGCTGGAACAGAAACAAGAGAAATTAATTGCTGCCGTAGAAGCTGCCGGATACCGTTTTGCAAAAGAAGAAAGCAATTCCCAACATCTACAGTTTATTCCGGACGGCACTCATAGGATGCAGGGACATTTATTTGCAAAATCCTGGAATGAAGTGGAACGATGGGTAGAAGCAATCATAGAAAAAGGAGATCCGATCCAGAAAGAACGTGTAGAGCGAGTGATATATCCGGAACGGTTTGAACAGAGTTTTGAAGAAATGATGTTTACAAGGAAAGAATGCAGGCTCTCGATCTATCATTTGGATGAAAATGGATCTGGAAGAGATCAATTATTTGTGGGAATGGAAGATTTGCAGAAAAAGGGGATCATGGTAACTGCTGATCAGTATCGATGTGTTTATTCCAGCCTGTATCTGCCAAATGAAGATATGAATGCGATTTACAGTATTTTTAATGATGATCCACCAGCGGATTATAAGGCACACTCCCTGTCTGTCAGTGATGTTGTGATCATGAATCAGAATGGGGATATGAAAGCATATTTTGTGGATCGCTTTGGATTTCAGGAACTTACGGATTTTGTAGAAGAGAGAAAAAAGATACTTGGAATGGAAAATGACATTCAGAAAAGGGATATCTTAGAGCAAACGAGTTGTATCAGCTTCTATGCGGCAGAGTGTTCAGAGTTTCCGGTATTAGGAGAAGTTCATCATGATCTGAATCTGCCAGATGCATTAGAAGCGTATGAGAAGATACCTGCAGAACGAATGAATGGGCTCAAATCCGTTGGATTTAACCTGCAGGAAGGGAGCGATTATGACGGAATGATGGATCTGATGGTTGCCGGAAGATCACAAAGAGAGATCTTAGATTCCATACCATTCTATAAAGAAAATAAGTTGGTGCAGGAAGCTTTGAAACGTGTAGAACAATATATCGAAGAAAAGTCTCTGAATGTAGAGAAAACCAGACCAAAAGAAGAAAAAGGAGAGATACAGAAAACCAAATCTCAAAAAAGAAGGGAGGATATGAGCTTATGAGTAAAGTAACATTTGAAGAAGATGAATTGGCGGTTGTGGCTCTTTTCCAGGAAAACACAAGAAAAGATACGATAGATATTTTGAAAGACACTTTAGAGGCATTGGAAGAAACGAAAGAAGATCCATTGGAAGACGATCTGCTGGAAACGATTGCATCTGCAATCAGTAAGTTACAGATGATCGAAGATAAATATTATTATTCCCTGGATTTGAATCGTTATCTGAATAACCTGGAGGATGATGCTTATGAAGAATGATCAATTTGCAGTTTACCGAGTAAACCGTAATTCGGAAGGGAGAGACCTTTGGCACCTTTCCTATCAGGAAGCGGTAAGCAGGAAACTTGCGATACGGATTGAACATTACCGGCAGATGGATATCAGGCCATTATTGCCGGGGGAGAATGCAATTGCTTTATGGAAACGCATGAAAGAGTCCTGTGAAGTCAGTGATGTGATTGTATTGAATCAGAATGGGGAAATTCATTGCTATTATGTCAATGAAGACTATCCACAGCTTTTATCAGGGTTCATCCGATTAAACCCGTCAGGTACATTGGTCACGTTGGATACGGAAAATTACCGCATTAGTGGCAAGCCGGGAAACTGGATGGCTACGGATGATATCATTATTGATGGAAAACAGTTTTATCTCATGGAGCATCAGGAATATCACAGACAGGTTGCCTATATCATCCTAGATAGTTATGGGAAGATGATCATGGAGGAATGTCAGAATGGCTTCGATGAAAAAACCAAACAGAAACTCCATGAGCTCATGAAGGTACCGGAACAAAGGAAACAAGAACATCAAAAATATAAAAACAGGTTGGAACATTATCAGAAATTTTTTGAGAATGGGACTTATGAGAGAAGCTGGGAATCCGGAATAGAAGGAAATTATAATATGGTAGATGGTCAGGTAAATAATCTGAAAAATGCAGAAGAGAAAAGGATAGAAAGAAAGTCAGCACAGAGGCCAAAACAATTAACAAAGAAGAAACCAAAGAAAAAAGAGTCGGTAATCAAGAGATTGCGGGAAAAACAGATCGCAATCGCTGTGAGATCAGGGAAGCCGGTACCGAGATATTTGGAGCAGGATATGGAAAGGAGGAGAGGATAGATGCTATGAAACTGTCAAAGTATGAAAAAGAAACGATTATCCTGACAAATGAAGAAGATCAATATTATAGTGTCTATACATTTAATCAGGGATTACAGAAACGACTAAAGAATTTTGCAGAGAGATATCCGGAATGCTGCTATCTAAGCAACTCAACAAAAGAAGGAAGTGAACGGAATCTTGACGTGCAGCCGGATTAGGTGTTTTATATAAGTGTCATTGCCTGTATCTTGTGCTTTCCTATGCGGATTTTTTCGGGGACAACACTTCCGTTTGAAGTTATGCCCGTTGCTATGCAGAAGATAATCAGTATTTTTCCTATGACACAAGGTATTCAGTTAATGAAAGTAACATTTCTTGGATTGCCAACCGAAAATGTCCTGCTGTCTGTTGTTGTTATGGGAGCTGTCATATTAATATGTTTTGGAATTTCTGTAAAATGCTTCAAGTGGGAATAAATAGTTAAAAGAATAAAATTAATTTAAAATCTGCTGGATGACGGTAAAAGAAAAAAGCCGTCGTCCAGCAGATATATTTTCACGCATCTATCATAAATTCGATTTTGTTTTCAATAGATCTTTTTTCATAGAGAATCTCCGTAATAAAATTGCAAACGACGGAGTAAAATTCTTTTTGTGTTGTATAAAATCTGGTGCCACTCAATAGATTGCATTGAAGTGAATAAAATTAGTGGTTACATTTTGGCTACAAAAACATTACGGACGAAGCGGATTATGTGGATAAGCAATCATAAAACACACATAAAACGAATTAATAATACACTTTATAAGCGTTTGTATGAATGTAAAAGACGAAATTAACAGGTTGTTTCTTTTTCAATCAATGAAGCTGGTACCATGCTTTCGTATGGTATATAGTTTTCCAGTGACTGAATTGCAATCTGCGCCATAAGGGAAATATTCTGGTCGATAGAGGTAATGGGATGAACGGCATAGTTGGATGCAGGTGAGTTGTCGTATCCAATCAATTCAATGGTGTTGGGAATATCAATATTATTTTTGAGGCACTGACGTTCAAAAAGACTTGCAATATCGTCATTTGAGCAGAAAACTCCTATTTTTTTACCGGTGTATTTTGTGGTAATATGCTGAACCAGTTTATTCATGGCTTCTGTAGCTTTGGGCAGGTATGGATCTGTGAGATCATTTTCAATAAACCGTTCATAACAAAGATCTTTTACCTCATATTCAAATCCCAGGATTCGTTTAAAGGATGGCCAGTCTTCTCGAAAATCATTATTAATATGAATGAAAACTTCACAGTTGTTACGTATCAAAAGATTTGCGGCAAGTTTGCCACCAGTAAAGTTATCATTGTTAATTTGCTTAAAATTACCGCCGACACGTTCAATGGAGATAACCGGGACTGGCAGGTTTTCAATGTCCTGAGCGGAAAGAAGATGACTCAAAAGAATCAGTCCTTTGATTCGGTAGGAAATTAGATTTTGAATAAGCTGTAATTCTTCTTCTCTGGAATCATTGGAAGTATAGACGATTAGATTATAGCCTTTTTCTTTGCCGTATTTTATTAGTTGATTGAGTAATTCTGTATAGAAGCTTAAATGTAGGTGGGGGAAAATAACCCCAACCAGATTGGATTCTCCGGTTACCAGAATGCGGGCCAGATTGTCCTGCTGGTAATTCAATTCTTTAATTGCTGTTTTGATTTTATCCTGTGTTGTCTGCGATATGAGCTCAGGATGGTTGAAGTAACGGGAAACGGTAGTCATGGAAACACCGCTCCGTTCGGCAATATCTGTAATTTTGACTTTACTCATAAAAGAACCTCACTTATTTGGTAAATATAGTCTTGTGTTATATGCGATATGAGACAAAATATATCTCACTTTATGAATTTGATTATATCATAAGATTAGGAAAAATGGAAGAATAAATGAAAATAATTTCATGAAAAAATTTTCATATAAGTTTTATTGATAAAAAGAAATACCATAAAAATAAAGAAATAAGCTATGAAATATACACAAATTAAACAAAAAAATATTGTGAATAGTGCTGAATAGTGAAAAAAATACATGAAAACGATTGACATTATAAATTTCATGACATACAATCAAATCATCAGCTAGAAAGTAACGAAGAGAAATTAAAAAAGAAAACAGGAGGAAGAAAGGTACATACCACATTGGCATTTGTACATACTTATCCAGATGGTGACAGAGATTTTTCTTTTTACCGTAATCCGGGAGCGGACATGATGTTGAGAAAAGAAGAGGTTTCTTTGGAAAAGATATGTGCATCCAAAATCTTTCATTTTGGAACGTTATCCTTTACTCATGCGGGAATCAGGACAGCTTCACAATATGCAATTCAGTGTGCAAAAGAAGCTGGAGCGTTGATTTCCTTTGATCCTAATTTACGTGAACCATTGTGGGAGAATCTTGAGGACGCACGAAAAGCTATTGAGTATGGTATGGAGTGTTGTGATATCTTAAAAATATCGGACAATGAACTGACTTTTATGACAGGTGAAAAGGATTATGACAAAGGAGCAGTTCTTCTTCAGCAGAAATATCAGATTCCACTTGTATGTGTTACTCTGGGAAAAGATGGAAGCCGGGCATACTATAAGGGGCTTACGATTAAAGCGGAGCCATTTTTGCAGAAAAACACGATAGAAACAACGGGTGCAGGAGATACCTTTACCGGATGTATGCTGAATACAGTTTTGGATAAGGGGCTTGATAATCTTACCGGAGAGGACATCAGAGGGATGCTTCGATTTGCAAATGCAGGCGCAGCTCTGATTACAACAAAGCGAGGTGCTTTGAGGGTTATGCCGGAAAAAGAAGAAATTGAAGCGTTATTAGAAGAACAGACGGAGTAAACATATAGGAGGATTTATTGATGTCAAGTAAAAATTATTATGACGTTACAAAATGGAACGTTGGAAATCCTTACGAGGATATTGGGGAAGTAATCAACAGTATTATTGCGGATATTAAAAAGCGACAAACAGATTCAAATATGAATGAAGGTGGAAAACCGGGAGCAGTCATTTACATTCCGTCTGGTGATTATCATCTTCGTACACAAGTAGTGATTGATATCAGTTACTTGAAAATTATGGGTTCAGGACATGGTTTTGTATCATCCAGTATCCGTTATAATCTTCCGGAGAATGAATGGGCAGATTTACATGAAGTGTGGCCGGGCGGAAGCCGTATCCTTGTTGACCTTTCTCCAAAGCCAGGAGATGAAGAATCGGCAGGAGCAGCATTCTATGTTGAGCGAGATGGAAATCCACGAATTAGTTCTGTAGAATTTGAAAACTTCTGTATTGATGGTTTGCATTTTGTGGACGATGGCTCGGGAATGCCAAATCCAGAAAATACATATACCAATGGAAAAACAGGTATTTATATTGGAAGTGCACAGGATTCATTCAGGCTCACAGGTATGGGAATCGTATATTTAGAACATGGGGTTACGATTTATCATGCAGATGCGTTGTCTATTCATGATAATTTCATAGCGGAATGTGGTAATTGCATAGAGTTGAGAGGCTGGGGACAGGCATCTAAAATAACAGATAATCTGATGGGCGCAGGTTATAAGGGATATTCCATCTTTGCGGAAAATTTTGGTGGACTTTTGATTACAGCAAATAATATTTTCCCTCGAGGCACAAGCAGTGTTCATTTCCGTAATGTGGCACGTTCCATTATTACAGCCAACCGATTTCATTCCTTCTATCCGGGAATGCTGGTATTTGAAGGAAACTGTTCGGAAAATATGGTTTCTTCAAATCATTTTTTACGTGACAATGAACCATGGGCGCCTATGTTGGAATATGATAATGGATTAGATGATTTGTACGGTATTCTGTGTATCAGTGGTAATAATAATTCGGTAATTGCCAACCATATTTCGGAAATAATCCATACACAGTCTATCAAGCCGGCCGGGGCAAAACCTGTAATCATACATATTGTTTCAGGTAAAGGAAATTATATTTCGGATAACCATATTGTTGCAACTACCGAAGCTACGGATGAGCAGACAAAGGCATCAGATTCTTGCTTTTCTGCACAAGTAGATGCACTGACGACTACTGATAAGTTGGTTGCGCTTGATGTAACAGCTGTTTTGGTAGAAAAAGAATCCGTTCAAAATACGATTCTTGACTCCGGAAGCGAGGGACAGGTTATTATAGACAGGACTGTAAATGCTTTTAGAGCCACTCCAGTGCCAGGAGTATAAAATTATGGTGCAAATAACAAGTATATGAAAGAAAAAGAGCCTTGGCGTGATGTCAGGGCTCTTTTTAGTGGAATGAGGTTGAGATTATGGAATTTTATCAAAAACATGAGAATACTTCGGATATACATGGAATTTTTATATGTTTGAAAATCCAGGGCAATTCAAAATTTCAGTTTGTGTAACTGCTAGATAAAGTCATAATTTAATATCTATATCGAGATTAAGCAGGAAATCTAAAATGATCTCCTGCTTTTTGTACTAAACATATGAAAAGTTATAATTCTGAAGCTAATTCATGCATCCAAAAAGAGGCTGCCTCATATTCTTTTGGTTCGGATAATACCGGAACGGTGAGGATATCAATTGGTACATAAAGTATTTTAGTCATTTTAGCAAGGATTTCATCACGAGGCTTTCTTGCATCTGCTTCATACTGTGCAATTCTGATATCTGCAGAATCTTCTGGAAAGCCAAGTGCGATACCGAGTTCTTTTTGGGTGAGATGATTTTTCTGTCTTAAGTGTTTTAATTTTCTTCCAAATGTAATCATAGTAGTAATTCCTTTCTGTAAGTTTTTTTGATTGTGCGAGGTGTCAAATGATAAATCATTCGGCACCTCTGGTTTTATAGGGGATTATTCTCCGGTACTTCCGAAAGCACCGGTATCTCTTGCCTCTCCAAGATCAAGAACAAAGTCAGCGATTAGAACAGGAGTGATAACCAGTTGCCCTATACGGGTATCTTTGCGGAGTATTTGGGATTCTGAACTAACATTACTGATGATGGCATGAATTTCTCCACGATATCCAGAATCAATAGGCGGAAGTTCGCAGACCAACCCTTTTGCTGCCATGCTGCTTCTCGGAAATACGTATCCGGCAAAACCATCAGGGATCATAAGTCCAAAGCCTAAAGGGATACGGACAATCTCTCCCGGCTTTAATGTGTAGTCATAAGGCATATATACATCAGCCCCGGCATCGTTTTCATGAGGACGGAAGGGATAATGATCTTTTTTTAACCCAAAGTCGATCAATTTAATTTTCATAAACAGTTTCCCTCCTTTCTACGAGCAGAGGATAATCTGCGCTCATTATTTCTAATGGAGACCATTCTTTTGGGATAGGAACTCCACAAGACATAGAACCTTCCTCGCAATTTCCTTTTTGGCAAAATGGACCGGTCAGCTTCGGTGAAAATAACACCGGATCGAATTCATATAGTTTCTGCCAGATGTCCAACATTACAATTCTTGTTTCGTCGGTATTTCTTCTGCAGATACGCTGACTGATCATATGTTTCCACTCATAAGGTGTGGCACAGATGATCAGGATATTTCTTAAAGCATGGGGGAGGGCATATCCGGCAGAATCATGATGAAATCCCACAGAACACAATTCCTAATAGCATCTGAGATCCGATAAGCAGCTTTTCAGATAGAGATCAATGTATCTCTGTTCGGAAAAAAGGATTTCATATGGGATCGCAAATGCAGCTTTTTCTGAATAGTTGCTATATTGCAGAGATGCACTCATGAATTTTACTTCGTTTTGATGACGAGTGATCTGTGCAAGAAAACGTCTGCTTGCACCTACAATCGCAACGGTAATCACCGTAAATTTCTGTACGGTTGGGTGGGGAAGACTGGCAATCCGATCTACAGTTTTATCCGTAAAAGATTTCTGATAAAGAGCCATAAGATCATCCATGTTTTGAATGGAATGTCCTTGTTGGGTAAGCCTTGCGGCGAATACCATGTTCTGAGCTGCTTCCTGAATGGTATAACTATTTAAAATCTTTGTCTCAATGTGATCCATAGGCTTGTTCCTCCTTTATCAATGCTTTCAGCAAAATGAGATAGTTGATGCAGTCTGTGATCTTCTCATCCCATTGTTCTAAGTCAAACTGGAGCAGAGAAGAGTAACACATATCATAGAGAGATACGACATGCTTTGACATCATTCCGGCCAGAGCAGCTTTAGGTGTGCATCCTTGTAATGAGGCGGCGATTTTAAATGCATTCAGGCGGTCAATGCGGTCTCCTGTGTATTCTTTCTTCTTGTGTGCCAGCATATCGGCACATTTTCGATACTGTTGTTCAAGTACAACATTAAATTCATTTTGTGTCATATTGTAATTCCTCCTTCGTAAAATGATTTATAATTCGGGTTCCTGAGTCTTTTGCTTTTTCGGAACCTGGTTGTTGAGAATAGCTTCCACATTTTTGTCTACGGTTCTTAAATCTTGTGTCAGATCCTTTAGAGATCGGATGGATGATTTTTGCTGGTCGATCTGTTCCTGCAAGCTGGCTTTTTGTTCCTTCAATGTTTTGATAGGAAGCATCTTTCCATCGGGATAAAAAGATTTCAGCCAGTCACGGGCTTCTTCATATGCTTGAATTTCAGCGGTGTGTTCCTTTCGGAATCTGCCTTTGTTTTTCGCTTTTAAAAATTCGGTATAGAGTGCTTTCTGTGCAAAATATTGTCCGGTATAATGGATCTGACGATTGATGTTTTTCAAATCTGCATTCATTTCCATAAGCTGATTTGTTGCATGATCTAACTGTTTTTGAGATTCGGAAAAGGCATCTTTTAATTCAGTTTGGGTATTGTATCCATGTTCTTGCACATAGATAATGGTATTAGCCATTTCCTGAAGATTGGATATTTTTACCCGATGAGCATATCCGGGACTTTGCATTGCTTTCACATTTTTCTGAAGATCCACCACCAACCGTAAATGCGATCTGACATAAAGAATGGTTATCGGATTTTTTCGTAAGAAGAGCTGTTCTAAATGTTCTTTGCCGTATTGAGTTCCCAAAGCCTTCTCTGTAATCCGTTTGTCCCGATCCGGATGGAGATAACGATATCTTCCTCTTTCCTCAATGACGGATATCTGATATTTCTCCAAAAGCAGAGATTGGAATTCCTGAAAGTTTTTAGAATGCGAGCTGCATTCTTCGATGGCATTTCGGAGTTCCTGCTTCTGCGTCTGAAACATTGTGGCAGTTGGTTTCAATCCATCTGCAATGATTTTTTTATTTGTCTCTTCTAATTTTTTCTGTCCGGATTTTTGCGCCATATATTCAGCCTGTGTGATTTTTGTTTCAGCCGGAGAGAGAAGATCAACCTGATGAAGTCCCTCCTGGATGCACATATCCATAATTTCCTTTTTGAAATAATTCAGGAATTTATTTGTGGATCGGTGCTTATATCCGGCAATTTCTTCATGGGGCTTATCCATGTAACTCTGTCTTCTGACAGCTTCCTTACGAACGCTATTGATCACAATATGCGTATGGATATTGCCGGAACCATTGTGACCATCGGTATGTGTCACGATAAGAACCTGGTATCCCGGAAATATTTTTTTGGCAAGGTCTAAACATAATTTCTGCGCCTTTTCCCCGGTCAGTCCACATTCTGATCTATCATCCGGATCAAAGCTGATGATATAATGGTGACTTTTGATTTCAGATGATTTTTTGTTTTTATGAAATTTTGTATTTGTTAGACTACACTCCTTGTCAAAAGACATCGGATCACAGTTGAGACCATCCATGTAGAATTCATCTCTTAAAAGACTTCGCCCCATTTCATCTTTTATCTTTTTTCCAGTGCTCTCATCGTGTTGGAAAAGCAGATAATCAATGGCATCTGAATAGTTGGCATTTCTACTTTTGATGTGCTTTAGTATCGCCATGAAAATCACCTGCCATTTCTAACACCTTTTTTCGTAAGAGGAAGAGGTCAGAGATACATTGATGGATTTCATTTTCCATAGCCTGGGAATGAGTTCCACCGGTATTAAAATACTTGGCGATCTGGTTCAGATTGGAACCGATTTTACCGTATTGTCCGACCAGCTCCCGAAGTAGTTTGATGTCTGCAACAACTTCATAACTAATTTGAATTGGTTTATTTAGGAACAATCTTCGTAGATATTCTGAACGAGAGATTCCCACAGAGCTTGCAGCCTGATTTAATATTTCCAATTCAATGTCTGTAAGTTTCAGACAGATTATGTTTCGATGCTTCAATTCCTTTGATTTTTCTTTTGGTGGCATACTCCTCCTTCCTTTCTAAACTGTGACATCGGATAGTGTTACAGTTTACTAATTTTTATCGGCTGTCCCTTCCGATAAAGAATTAGTGCAGTATCCGTTTTTGTGGATACTGACTGCATCTTTGATGCCAAAGCGAGGGTATGGGGAAACGTAATCCCCATCAAGATACCTAACCCGGGGATAAGACCGTTCTCATAAAATGAGGATACGGTATTACCCGGGTGGATCTTGCTCTTGAAAGATTAACCCTCTCATATAACGAAATGCTCAGAGTGGAAAATACAGGGCGAGATAGAAAAAAAGTTAAAAAACTGCTATACTACATTTCAGAATTATCCCCCAAGCACCTTATGAAACAGAAGATGGATGCTTATCTCTTCTATGTGTGCGTAAGACAATAGATGATGTATAATAGTTTTATGTAGAAAAAATTTTGAATGTGTGATTAGGAGTTGAAATTAATGTATTTGCCATTAGAGTACGTGAAACGTTATAGTGTTTTGACAGAATTATATTGTAGTGAGGAATATATTAATTGTGAACCTGAGGTATTACTAGAGATGATTGCAGATGCTGATTGGGGAACCAGTAATTATTCGGGTCCAAATAAAGAAAGATATATTCATACATATAATATGTTTGATAATAATTATTTTGCTATGCATATAATAAGTGCTTGTTTTGCAACAGCTGGATTTGCTGGAGTCTGGAAATATAATAAGATTGTATATGAACCGGATTATGATTTCTCGCAAGCACTCATAGGCACAAATAAATTAAGAGTATATCCGGAAATGCTCAAACATATACCGTTTAATACCTTTTATTTGGATTTCTCAAAAAATGAACTTTTCGTATATGAAGGATTTTTTGTACAAGTAAAAGTATACGATACAGGAGTAATAAGAATATCCTCTCTTCCGACAGAAAGCGGATATTCACATATACCGGTACATGAGTATGAAGGCGAAAATCCCACGGCATATGCAGATGCATTTTGGATAAAACCAGAGATGTATAGTGTTGACAATGGCGTATATTATTTTGATTATAATTTGTATAAAGATTTGATGTATACATCAGATAGTTTTAGGACTCAGTGGTTTATTGGAGGAGTGAGTAATTTTAGACTGTTTTTATTACAATTTTTGATGTATTTATCTTCGAAAGAAGCGGATATTATTGAAAGTCCAGAAACTATAAAAACATATAAACCATCAAGCTTAGTGAAAAATAAATATTCAGAAGTACGTAAGTGGAATGTCGGATGCCGTTATGGAGAAAAAATAAGAAGTTATCAAAAAAATAAAATGCAACAATATGAGAACAGTGAAAGCAGTCAGAATGGAAAGCGACCACATATTAGAAAAGCTCATTGGGAGAGGTATCATGTGGGAGAAGGGAGAAAAGATATTATTACAAAATGGAAAGAGCCAGTTTTTGTAAATGGAGACTTTAATGATATTGTTGCGAATATACATGTTGTAACAAATAAAGAAGCAGACTGTTCATTGGGAGAAGGGCTTGTTAAACAATATTTAGAAGCGAAAAAAATCTCTTTTCGTACAGAACATTATATACGAGAAATACGAAAAAGATATGATTTTTCGTTGGAATGGAATAAAACATTACTTTTTATTGAATTTGATGGAGAACAGCATTTTAAGTCGATCAATCGCTGGGGAGGGAAAAAGGGATATTTGAAAAGAAGACAAGCTGATATAGAAAAAAATGAATATTGTCGTAACAAAGGCATTCCGTTATTAAGAATCAGATTTGATCAGGCATACTTGATTCCTAATATGATAGATGATTTTTTAAAGAATAGTGAAAAATACTCTCAACAATTTAATACATATCTTGCGGATGATGTGTATTATAGCATTTGTCAGTAATATTAAAAAAATATGAGTAGGTAAATAAGGAATAATTATGTGTGAAGTTCATGTCTACACAACCGGATGTGTTATCAATATTAGAGAAATTAAAGCAGAAAGAATAGTGTTTTATGATTAGATTTTGGCTTTAATAATTTGGCGCAAGAAAAACATCAGATATAATTCAGAGAATATTAACATGAAAAAATACAAATGTGTACCATAAAGTATCTAGTACTCAAAGTCCTGAGAAAAGAGAAAATATCCGATGTATGGGTAAATGAATATAGAACATAATACGGATGTTTTTTTTATAGAGTTTGAAAGAAAGTTGTTTCTTAAACAAAAGACATTCGCCCTGAAGAAAAGTGTGATACTATAAAAGAAAGGCAAGGGGAAAACTCCGGAAGAGATTGCGGATATGACAGGAAAGAACCTCGAAGAAATATTAAAAATTCAGCAGAAAGATTTACAGGTGGAAGATGAAAATAAAAATTAGAGATATTCCGACTTTTTATAAAATATTATTTCCGAGCATAGCGATAACCCTGATGGTTACGCTGACTTCTACGATCTTTACCTATAATAAAGCTTCAGAAATTATTCTGAAAAAAACGGTGCGTCAGAGTCAGGAAACGGTCCGTCAGATGTCGGAAAATTACGAAAATTTTATGCAGGGAATCTATGACAAGATCAATTACATAGCATACAGTGCGACAACACAGGAGGAACTTTGTTATGGTGAGAAGGGCGCTTATGAA
>OGZW01001210.1_pt1 | contig 21054 bp, 17 predicted proteins | sample 1577001 | NCBI WGS metagenome assembly OGZW01 (sample SAMEA3541519, study PRJEB24748) | human gut metagenome | biome: human gut; feature: human-associated habitat; material: faeces | place: China | collected 2012 | reverse complement strand
ACATCATGCGCTCGGAGAAATGTCCGAAGAACCTGATTTATGTGAATGTAAACTGGGGCTTGGGACTTGCTATCATCATTGACGGTAAACTGTATTCGGGAATGTCTGGTTTTGCAGGTGAGTTTGGACATAATTACGGATATGATAACCAGCAGATTTGTTATTGCGGAAAGAAAGGCTGTATTGAAACAGAGGTATCCTGCTCGGCTTTGTATCGCAAGTTTATTGCCCGTCTGCGCCAGGGAGAAAATTCTGTGTTGCTGAAAGAGAAATCCATCGATGAAATAACTTTAGCAGATATTATTTCTGCTGTTCGCCGTGAAGATGTGCTGGCCATTGAGCTGGTGGAAGAGATTGGCGCGAAACTGGGACGTCACATTGGTGACCTGATTAATGTGTTCAATCCGGAACAGGTAATTATTGGAGGAGAATTCTCGAAGGTAGGAGAGTATTTGTTGCCTCCGGTTATTTCGGCAGTCCGTAAATATACGCTGAATTTAATGTATAAGGATTCGGATATTGTATTGTCGGAACTGAAAGAAAAGGCAAACGTCATAGGAGCTTCTCTGTTGTCAAGAAGCAAGTTGTTTGCATTGGAATAAAGAACTTTAGTTGAGATAAAAAATCCCCGGAAAGTGAAGTTGTACTTCGGTTTTCCGGGGATTTTTCTTTATAGGGATGTATCTTGTAAACTTTGACGGCATGTCTCCCAGTTTTCGTTGAAGGCAGCCATGGAGGGGAACAGGATGTTGGCACCTTCTTGCAGAAGCACGTCGTTTGGAAGCGGACCGGTGTTCAGTGCAATGGTGAAGATACCGGCAGCTACTCCAGCTCTGACTCCTAACGGCGCATTCTCAATGACTACCGCTTCGTTGGCTTGTATGCCGGCTTTCTGCAAGGCCATCAGGTAAGGTTCAGGATTGGGCTTTCCATATTTTACATCAAAAGCGGTTACCATCAGTTCTCGCTGGAAGATGTCGGGGAAGTAGTGGTTCAACTTGTCCAATAACGAGAGTTGTCCGGAGCCGGTTACAACCATCGGAGTCAGTCCGTCTGCTTTTATTTTTTTCAGGACCTCGAAAGCACCGGGCATAGGGTCGGCTTTGGGCAACTGATTGAATATGTCGCTCTTGGTCTGGTAGATTCGTTTGATTTCTTCTTCATCGGCTTCATAGCCTCTTTCTCGCTGGCTGACAATGTTGATGGTTGCCGCACCAGTACGTCCTTCGTGGAGGTAGGCTTCTTCTTTGCTCAGGCTCATTCCGTATTGCTTCATTGCCTCATGCCAGGCGGTGGCATGGTTCTTCATGGAGTCGAACAATACTCCGTCCATATCGAACAATACGGCCTTTAAGTCGATGCGTGTATAATGATGGGTGGTAAGATATTGGTTGATTTCTTGTTGGAACATGATGATATGGTTTATAATATTCAGGCACGCATTACATGAATGCACTTTCCTTGTAGAAGAAAGAGTGCTTTTCATGTAATTCGTGCCTGTCAGTCAAAAAAACGGAGTGATAAACTCTCGTTTATTTATTTTTTCAAACGAGCCCGGATTGCTTCAGATTCTTTTTCGTATCCCGGCTTGTTCAGAAGAGCAAACATGTTTTTCTTGTAAGCTTCTACGCCCGGCTGGTTGAACGGATTTACTTCGAGCAGGTATCCGCTGATTCCGCAAGCCTTTTCGAAGAAATAGATAAGCTGTCCCAAGTAGTATTCGTTCAATGAAGGAACGCTTACACGCAAGTTAGGAACTCCACCGTCTACGTGTGCAAGCTGTGTACCGAGTTCGGCCATCTTGTTTACTTCGTCGATGCGTTTGCCTGCCAGGAAGTTCAGGCCATCCAGGTTTTCTTCATCGCTCGGGAAGTGAAGTTCGTGGCTTGGAGTTTCTACAGAAACCACTGTCTCGAAGATGCTGCGTTCACCCTGCTGAATCCACTGTCCCATAGAGTGCAGGTCAGTAGAGAAGTCTACAGAGCTCGGATAGATACCTTTCAGGTCCTTGCCTTCAGATTCACCGTACAGCTGTTTCCACCATTCCATGAAGTAGTGAAGTTTCGGCTGGAAGTTTACTAAGATTTCAATTTTCTTTCCGCTCTGATACAGTTCGTTACGAGTAGCAGCATACAAAGCAGCCGGGTTTTCGTACATGTTTTCGTTGGCACAAACTTTTTCCATTTCGCAAGCGCCGGCAACCAGCTGGTCAATGTCGATTCCAGCTACTGCAATAGGAAGCAAGCCTACCGGAGTCAATACAGAGAAACGTCCGCCTACATTGTCAGGAATGATGAATGATTTGTAACCTTCCTTGTCGGCTGTTGTACGGGCTGCACCTTTCTTGGCATCTGTAACAGCTACGATAACCTTGCGAGCCATTTCCTTGCCTCTCTGGTCTTCACACTGCTTTTTCAACAGACGGAAAGCAAGAGCGGTTTCAGTAGTTGTTCCAGATTTAGATATGTTGATTACACCAAATTTTTTGTCTTTCAGGAATTCAGTCAGTTCGAACAGGTAGTCTTCGCTGATGTTGTGTCCGGCAAAAATAATAGTAGGCTGTCCGGCTTTTTTCTCCTGCAACCAAGCAAAGCTGTTTGACATAGCTTCGATGACTGCGCGTGCGCCTAGGTAACTTCCTCCGATACCAGCTACGATTACTACGTCGCAGTTTTCGCGAAGTGTCTGTGCGGTAGCTTTCAGGTCATCCAAGTGTTCCTTTGTGATGGAAGAAGGTAAATGCAACCAACCCAAGAAGTCGTTTCCTAAGCCTGTGCCTTTTTCCAGCGTTTCCATACAAGCTTTTACCTTTGGTTCATAAGAAGCCAATTTTTCCTTAGATATAAAATCTAAAGTCTTTTCAATGTTCAGATTAATGTTTTCCATAACTGTTTTCTGATTTTATCTAAATGAGTCAGTTAATAATTTGATTTCTATCATTGGTGATATACGTTCGTAAAGAATATTATAGACGGCATCCACAATGGGCATATTGACATGCAGGTGCTTGTTCAGTTCCTTGATACATTTGGTTCCGTAATATCCTTCGGCAATCATTTCCATTTCAATCTGGGCACTTTTTACGGAATATCCCTTACCAATCATGGTACCGAACACGCGGTTACGGCTGAAATTGGAATAAGAAGTCACGAGAAGGTCGCCCAGATAGGCTGAATCGTTTGTACAGCGGTTTACGGGATGTACGGTATCTAAGAACCGGTTCATTTCCTGTAAGGCATTGGACACCAGCACGGCCTGGAAGTTGTCTCCATATTTCAGACCGCTGCAGATTCCGGCTGCAATGGCATATACATTCTTCAACACAGAAGCATATTCAATGCCGGCTACGTCCGTATTGACCGAAGTCTTGATGTAATGCCCGGCCAGTTGCCGTGCAAACATCTTGGCTTTTTCAATGTCTTTGCATCCCACGGTAAGATAAGAAAGCCGTTCCAATGCCACTTCTTCCGCATGACAGGGACCTGCCAGTACGGCTATGTTGTTTTCAGGAACGTCATAAATCTTATGGAAATAATCGGATACGATAAGGTTTTCGTCGGGTACGATACCCTTGATGGCAGTAACGATGAATTTATCCTTCAGCTTGGTTTTTAGCTTTTTGAGGTGACTTTTCAGATACGGTGAAGGTGTGACAAAGATCAGGGTATCCGACTCTCTCACTACCTTGTTGATGTCTGATGAAAAGTTGATGCATTTCATGTCGAAACGCACACTTGTCAGATAGGCTGGATTGTGACCCAGACGCTTGAATTCTTCAATTCGGTCGTCACGGCGCATGTACCAGTTTATGGATTCAGCCTGGGTTAAAATGATTTTAGCTATAGCAGTGGCCCAGCTGCCTCCCCCCATAATCGCTATTTTCCCGGGTAATTTCATACTCTTATATTTAATGAAAAACAGATATGAAGGACAAGGAATATTCCTTGTCCTTCATACACTTTCATTCATTTATTTAATCTTTTCTATCCAGCCAGCTACTTCGTCTACTGTGGGGTTGGCAAGTTCCAGTTTGTATTTCTTGTTGATGCCACAAATATCCTGATGAAGTTTCTGCGGATTCACGTCCTTCATGTCAGTCACGAGGTTGTATCCGGCTTTCTGAATTACCGGAACCCAGTCTTCTGCGATTCCTAATTCCATGAATTTAGCAGGCGCATCTTTCGGGATTACTTTTTCCGGACGCATCTGCGGGAAGAACAACACTTCCTGAATGGTACTCTGACCGGTCATCAGCATTACCAGACGGTCCATACCGATACCCATACCTGAAGTAGGAGGCATACCGTATTCCAATGCACGAACGAAGTCCTTGTCGATAATCATTGCTTCGTCGTCTCCCTTTTCACTCAGTCTCATCTGCTCTTCGAAGCGTTCCAGCTGGTCAATCGGGTCGTTCAATTCAGAGTATGCGTTACACAACTCTTTACCGTTCACCATCAGCTCAAAGCGCTCTGTCAAATCTGGATTGCTGCGGTGTTTCTTTGTCAGCGGAGACATTTCGATAGGATAGTCAGTGATGAAAGTCGGCTGAATGTAGTTGCCTTCGCAGAATTCGCCGAAGATTTCGTCAATCAGCTTGCCCTTACCCATGGTGTCGTCAATTTCCATGTTAAGTTTCTTGCAAACTTCACGAATCTGCTCTTCGTTCATACCTGTCAGGTCATAGCCCGTGAATTCCTTGATAGAATCCAGCATGGTTACACGTTTGAACGGAGCTTTGAAGTTGATTACGTTGTCGCCTACCTGTACTTCTGTAGTACCGTTTACATCCAGACAGATTTTTTCAATCATGTTTTCTGTAAACTTCATCATCCAGTTGTAATCCTTGTAAGCTACGTAGATTTCCATACAGGTAAATTCTGGATTGTGTGTGCGGTCCATACCTTCGTTACGGAAGTTCTTACCGATTTCATACACACCTTCGAAACCACCCACAATCAGTCTCTTCAGGTACAACTCACTGGCAATACGCATATACAATGGAATATCCAACGCATTGTGGTGAGTGATAAACGGACGTGCTGCAGCACCTCCGGCAATTGACTGAAGAATCGGAGTTTCAACTTCGATATATCCTTTAGAGTTGAAATACTCTCTCATAGAGTTGTAGACCTTGTTCCGTTTCAGGAAGATTTCTTTAACTCCGTCGTTTACTACCAAGTCTACATAGCGCTGACGGTAACGGAGTTCAGGGTCTTCAAACTTGTCGTAAGCCACTCCATCTTTGTATTTTACAATCGGGAGCGGACGGATTGATTTCGACAATACAGTCAGTTTCTGTGCATGGATAGAGATTTCGCCCATCTGGGTGCGGAATACAAAACCTTCGATTCCTATGAAATCGCCCAAGTCCAGCAAACGTTTGAAAACTACATTATATAAATCTTTGTTTTCATCCGGACAAATATCATCGCGGGTTATATATACTTGTATACGGCCTTTAGAATCCTGTAATTCGATGAAAGACGCTTTTCCCATTACACGACGAGACATGATACGTCCTGCAACGGATACTTTGCGAGGTTCAGCATCATCTTTGAATTCGGCTTTTATGTCAGTCGAAAAAGCGTTGGTTACATACTCGGCAGCAGGGTATGGTTCAATCCCCATTGCTCTCAACTCATTCAGGCTGTTACGTCTGATTATTTCCTGTTCGCTTAATTCTAATACGTTCATTTGTTAGTATATTAACTCATTCTGGGCACAAAAATAAAAAACATTTTGCAAATAATCCCTATTTATAAGGTTCTTTTAGGATAAAAAGCCACGACTCTTGCGTGAAAAACAGGCAGCAGGCTAGGGTTTTATCATCGTGGATTTGACGTTTTTACCTCGACACGTACGTGACGAGGTCTTGACATGTTCGTGCGGATGTCTCGTCACGTTCGAGTCGAGACCTTGGCAGCAACGTGTCGAGGTATTTTTGTATAAGCGTTTGCAGAAATATACAATTACGTGTGTCTTTAAAGTATTTTGATGCTAATTTTTGGTTTCTATGATTAATTTGTTACCTTTGGGCGTTTCTAATGAATGAAAAGCATGAAAGTTATTTTACTACAGACAGATATTCGTTGGGCCGACCCTGCAGCCAATGTGGCTTACATGGATAAACTTATCAGTGCCCACGCACAAGGAACAGACTTGTTTGTTCTACCGGAAATGTTTTCCACCGGATTTTGTACTTCGCCGGAAGGCATTGCAGAATCATCCGATAGTGCTACCCTTCAGTGGATGAAGCAAAAAGCAGCCGAACATAATTGTGCGATTGCCGGAAGTGTTTCGGTCGAGGAAAACGGAAAGTTCTATAACCGCTTCTATTTTGTGCATCCTGACGGAAACGTGCAGTGGTACAATAAAAAGCATCTGTTTACGTATGGAGGGGAAGACAAACACTATACGGCCGGACAGGAACGGGTGATTGTGGATTTCCGTGACGTGCGTTTCCTGCTGGAGGTCTGCTATGACTTGCGTTTCCCGGTATGGTCACGCAACCGGGGCGACTACGATGCGGCGATTTATGTAGCCAGCTGGCCTTCGCCCAGAGTGGAAGCCTGGAAAGCTTTGTTGCGTGCCCGTGCCATCGAGAACCAGTGCTATGTACTGGGGGTAAACCGGGTAGGAAAAGATCCTTATTGCGAATATAGCGGTGGAACAGCGGGCATAGACCCGTATGGCAAAACACTTTCTGCCTGTGCGGATGGGGAAGAAGGCTTTGCAGAAGTCATGATTGATATGGAGGAACTGCAGTCGTTCCGGAAAAAATTCCCGGTATTGAACGATGCCGACTCTTTTACACTGAATTAATTTCTATATTATATGAAAAATAAACGCTTATTGTTGGGCGACCAGGCCATTGCGCTGGGAGCCATTCATGCGGGGATTTCGGGAGTGTATGCTTATCCGGGAACTCCCTCTACTGAAATTACGGAATATATTCAAAACTCTCCGATAGCAAAAGAACGCGGTTTGCACAGCAGCTGGTGCACCAATGAAAAAACAGCCATGGAGGCTGCATTGGGTGTTTCTTATGTAGGAAAACGTGCCTTGGTCTGCATGAAACACGTGGGAATGAACGTATGTGCCGACGCATTTGTCAATTCGGCCATTACAGGTGTGAATGGAGGGGTAGTGGTACTGGCTGCCGATGACCCGTCCATGCACTCTTCTCAGAATGAACAGGATTCCCGTTTTTACGGCAAGTTTGCCCTGATTCCGATTCTGGAACCGTCTTCCCAGCAGGAAGCTTACGACATGATGTCGTATGCATACGACCTTTCGGAACAAATGCGTACGCCGGTACTGATGCGCATTACTACCCGTATGGCACACTCTCGTGCGGCAGTCGAAGTGCAGGAGTCAGGAAAGGAAGTGACTTGCACGGGGCGTCCGTCGGTTCCTTCTGATTGGGTACTCTTGCCCGGTAATGCCCGGCGTCGTTATGTGGAAGCCATCGCTACTCAGGAAAAGTTACGCGATGAGGCTGAACAGTCTGCATTTAATCGGTTGGCAGGTCAGGAAGGAATGGCTGAGAAGGGAATCGTGGCTTGTGGAATTGGTTACAATTACGTGATGGAAACCTATCCGGAGGGATGTCCGTATCCTTTGCTGAAGATTTCACAGTATCCTTTACCGGTGGAAGCCTTGACTCGTCTGGCCGACTCTTGCAAAGAGATTCTGGTAGTGGAAGACGGACAACCTTTTGTTGAGGAACAGTTGAAAGGCATTCTTCCTTCTAAATATGTGGTGAAAGGCCGTTTAAGTGGTGAGTTGCCCCGTACGGGAGAACTGACACCGGATAATGTGCGTCAGGCTTTGGGTCTTTCTTGTGAACCGGTTTATGCTGCCGCTCAGAATGTAGTTCCCCGTCCTCCTGCCTTGTGTAAGGGATGTGGACACCGTGATGTATATGATGCCCTGAATAAAGTAGCTGCCGAATATCCGGATGCCAAGATTTTCGGTGACATCGGATGCTATACACTGGGCGCACTTCCTCCGTTCCGTACGTTGAGCAGTTGCGTGGATATGGGAGCTTCCATTACCATGGCGAAAGGGGCGGCAGATGCAGGCTTGTTCCCGTCTATTGCAGTGATTGGCGACTCCACATTTACTCACTCTGGAATGACCGGCCTACTGGATGCCGTGAATGACAAGTCCAATATCACGGTGGTTATTTCCGATAACCTGACTACCGCTATGACTGGTGGCCAGGATTCAGCCGGAACCAATAAGTTTGAAGCCATTTGTTTAGGTTTGGGAGTAGAACCGGAGCACGTGCGGGTAGTTGTGCCGCTTCCTAAGAATATGGAAGAAATTACCCGTGTCATTCGTGAGGAAATAGAATACAACGGTGTATCTGTCATCATTCCGCGTAGAGAATGTATGCAGACTTTGAACCGGAAACTGAAACAGCAAAAAGCACAGAAACAATGAAAACAGATATTATACTTTCAGGAGTTGGCGGACAGGGAATCTTGTCCATCGCTACGATTATCGGAGAAGCTGCCCTTCATTTAGGGTTGAACTTGAAACAAGCCGAAGTACACGGAATGAGTCAGCGCGGAGGGGATGTGCAGTCTAACCTTCGCTTGTCGGATGCCCCGATTGCTTCCGACCTGATTGCCTTGGGAACGGCTGATATGATTATCTCACTGGAGCCGATGGAAGCTTTGCGCTACCTGCCGTATCTGTCGAAAGACGGATGGATTATCACTTCGGCTGCTCCTTTCAAAAACATTCCGAACTATCCGGACGAAGAAAAGCTGATGCAGGAATTGAAGTCACAGCCTCATGTGGTCGTGCTGGATGTGGAAAATCTGGCGAAAGAAAATCATATGCCTAAGTCGGCTAATGTCATTCTATTAGGGGCTGCCGCTCCTTTCCTGAAAATTCTGGATGCAGAAGTCTTGCGCGAAAGTGTAGGCCGTATTTTTGCGTCAAAAGGCGAAGAAGTGGTGCAGATGAACTATCGTGCCTTCGATATAGGTCATGAATATGTCAAACAGTTGAAATTCTGAGAGCCTATGAGTCGCGTGTTTAGTGAAGAGCTGGTAAATTCCGTAGCGAAGGAAATGAAAGTGGCCGACTTGGCCAATGCCACCATAGGGGATGTGTTGCTGGTAGCTTCCCGTCTGGAAGAACTGACAGGTATTCCTTTTATCCGGATGGACCAGGGGTCTCCTGGTCTTCCGGCCAATAAAATAGGTATTGAGGCAGAGAAAAAAGCTCTCGATAGAGGAGTCGGTTCGCAATATCCGGCAGCTGCCGGAGTGGCAGAACTGAAACAAGCTGCTTCACGTTTCGTGAAAGCCTTTATCGATATTAATATTTCTCCACGGGCATGTCTGCCCACTACCGGTTCTGTGGCAGCTTCTTTCGGTGCTTTTATTGCCTGTACCCAGCGAATCCCGGGAAAGAACAAGGTCTTGTTCATTGATCCGGGTTTCCCGATACAAAAATCTCAGTTGCGCATTTTGGGTATTGAGTGGGAGTTGTTCGACATTCATGATTTCCGTGGTGAGCCGCTGCGTGCCAAACTGGAAAGTTTCCTGTCGAAGGGAGATATTGCCGCTGTGGTATATTCTAATCCAAATAATCCGGCATGGATTTGTCTGGAAGAAAGTGAGTTGAAGATTATCGGAGAATTGGCTACGCAGTACGATGTAATTGTGCTGGAAGACCAGGCTTATTTCTGCATGGACTTCCGTCATGCGTTTGGCCGTCCCTATCAGCCGCCTTTTGTACCTACGGTCGCACGTTATACCGATAATTATATTCTGATGTTGTCGGCATCCAAGATTTTCAGCTATGCCGGTCAGCGTATAGCTTTAGCCTGCGTGTCCGATAAATTGTTTGATACGCAGTATCCGGCCCTGGCAGCCCGTTATGAAGATTCAGGCGTATTCGGGCCGACTTTCATCGCTTCTATCATGTACATGATTACCTCCGGTTGTACGGCTACTACTCAGTATGCCATGGCCGAAATGTTGGAAAAATCCATTTCAGGAGAAATCAACTTCGTAGAAGATGTGCGCGAGTATGAACGTCGGGCACGCCGGATGAAGCAGATTTTTACCGACCACGGTTTCTCGATAGTATATGATAAGGATGTCACTCAACAGGTGGGCGATGGCTTCTTCTTTACCTTGGGATACCCCGGACTGACAGGAGGCGAATTGCTGCGTGAATTGATGATGTATGGGGTGAGCAGTATTTCCTTGTCTACCACCGGAAGCGAACAGCAAGGAGTGAGAGCCTGTACGTCGCGCATGCGTGAAGAACTTTATCCGGTACTGGAGGAACGTATGAAAGCGTTCCAGGCCGACCATCCGCTGAAATAAGAAATCACAAAACTACTACTGAAATAAAGAAAAACACAGCTTATGATTTGGAATCCGAACAAAGAATGTATGCCGCGTGAACAGATGCGCGAGCTGCAAGGAAAACGCTTATGCAAACTGGTGCAGTATGTGTACCATAATGTACCTTTCTATCGTCATAAAATGCAGGAAATGGACCTGACTCCAGATGATATCCGGAGCATAGACGATATAACCAAACTTCCTTTTACTACCAAACAGGATTTACGTGACAATTATCCTTACGGACTGATGGCGGCTCCTCCTTCAGAGGTGGTGCGTGTACATGCTTCTTCTGGTACAACGGGTAACCCGACGATTGTGGGCTATACACGTCGCGATTTGTCCATCTGGTCGGAAGTGATGTCACGCTGTCTGTCGGCATACGGAGTGACCCGTGACGATACTTTCTCCGTAAGCTATGGCTATGGATTGTTTACCGGAGGATTGGGCGCACATTATGGAGTAGAGAACTTAGGAGCTACCGTAATTCCGGCTTCTACAGGAAATACGGAAAAACATGTACGTTTGATTCGCGATTTGCACATCACGGGTATTGCCTGTACACCTTCGTATGCCTTGTATCTGGCAGAGGTGGTAGAAAAGATGGGTATCCGTAAAGAGGAATTAGGACTGCGCATTGGTGCGTTTGGAGCAGAACCCTGGACGGAAAACATGCGTCAGGAAATACAGAACCGTTTGGGTTTGAAGGGATACAATATTTATGGGCTAAGTGAGATTATGGGCCCTGGTGTATCTTACGAGTGTCAGGAACAGTTTGGTTCTCACATCAACGAAGACCATTTCTATCCGGAAATTATCGAACCGGTTACCTTGGAATCCCTTCCGTACGGCACACAGGGAGAACTGGTGTTTACCACATTGACCAAAGAAGGCATGCCGCTGTTGCGTTACCGCACGAAGGACCTGACTTCGCTGATTGCTGATCCGTGTCCGTGTGGCCGTACCAGTGTGCGTATGACGCCGATTATGGGCCGAAGTGATGACATGTTGATTATCCGTGGTATCAATGTCTTCCCGTCGCAGGTAGAAAGTGTTATCTTGGGCATGAAGGAATTCGAGCCGCAATATATGTTGGTGGTAGACCGCAAGAACAACTTGGATACTCTGGAAGTGCAGGTAGAAGTGCGTCGTGACTTCTTCAGTGACGATATCGGTTCCATGCTGAAGCTGAAGAAAACACTGTCCGACCGCTTGAAGAGTGTATTGTCCATCAGTGCCGATGTGAAACTGGTAGAACCGAACAGCATTACCCGTAGCGAAGGGAAGTCTAAGCGTGTGATAGATAAACGAGTATTGGTATAACTAAAGCAAAAAACTATGATAATTAAGCAATTGTCTGTTTTCTTGGAAAACAAGACCGGAAGAATCAATGATGTGGTGCATACTTTGGGAGCAAACGGTATTAATATGCATGCTTTCAGTATGGCTGAGACAGCCGATTTCGGTATTCTGCGACTGATTGTGTCCGATGTGGACAAGGCAGTGGAAGTATTGCGTGAAAAGAACTTTGCCGTGATGTCGACCGATGTGGTTTGTCTTTCGTGTGCCAATGTGCCCGGATCGTTGGCTGTGGTATTGGAATACCTGGCCGAAGAGCAGATTTTCATTGAGTATATGTATGCCTTTGCACAAGCCGATCAGGCTCATGTGGTTATTAAGCCGAATGACATGTCGCAATGTCTGAAAGTGCTTGAGGCACATCATTGTCATGTGTTGGCAAAAGAAGAATTGTAAATTCTATATTCAAATTCCCCCGTCACGGTTTTAGGTTGGCGGGGGAATTTTTATTGTTAGAATAAGCTCCATGAAACGGTCAGGCCTGCCATGACAATGGCTACCATGCTCATCAGTTTAATCAGGATGTTCAGGCTGGGACCGGAGGTATCTTTAAACGGGTCACCTACCGTATCGCCTACGACTGTGGCCCGGTGTACTTCACTGCCTTTCCCGCCAAAGTTTCCTTCTTCCACGTATTTCTTGGCATTGTCCCAGGCACCTCCGGAATTGGCCATGAAAATCGCTAAAATGAAACCTGAAGAAAGTCCTCCTATCAGCAGCCCTATGACACCCGGCACACCAAACAGCAGACCTGTCACAATGGGGGCGATGATGGCCAGCAGCGACGGGAATACCATTTCTTTTTGTGCGCCAAGGGTGGAAATCTGTACACAGCGTGCGTAGTCTGGTTCAGTCTTTCCTTCCAGAATACCTTTGATTTCACGGAACTGCCGGCGTACTTCCTCTACCATGTGGGCAGCTGCTCTTCCTACAGCATTCATGGTCAGTCCGCAGAACAGAAAGGCCATCATGCTACCGATAAACATTCCCGAAAGTACCTTGGGATTCATAAGCGTGACATCGTAGAACATCATGAAGTCCGTGAATCCGGCTTCGTGAATCATTACTTCCAGTCCGTTGGGAAGTTCCAGTACGGTGGTACCGATACGTTCCAGTCCGATACGTATTTCTTCAATATAAGAAGCCAGTAGTGCCAGTCCGGTCAGGGCAGCAGAGCCGATGGCGAAACCTTTACCCGTAGCGGCCGTAGTGTTGCCCAGTGAATCCAGTGCATCCGTGCGTTTGCGGACTTCAGCTCCCAAACCGCTCATTTCCGTATTGCCTCCTGCATTGTCGGCAATCGGTCCGTAAGCATCTGTGGCTAATGTGATGCCCAAAGTGGACAGCATACCCACGGCAGCGATACCGATGCCATAAAGTCCCATGCTGATGTTGGTAAAATCAAAACCAGAGGCCAGCCAGTAGGACAGGATGATGCCGGCTACAACTGCAATGACCGGAATCGTAGTGGATACCATTCCTAATCCGATACCCGAAATGATGACGGTAGCCGGACCTGTTTTTCCGCTTTCCGCCAGTTTTTGAGTAGGCTTGTAGGATTGGGAAGTGTAGAATTCAGTAGACTGTCCGATGACGATACCCACAATCAGTCCGATGACTACAGCCAGTGAAATATACAGCCAGTTATCAATTTGTAGTACCCAAAGAATGCTAAAGGTGGCGATGACAATCAATCCCGCACTGAGGTTGGTGCCCGTAGACAAAGCCTTGAGCAATTCCCTCATGCCTGCATTTTCTTTGGTACGGACGGCAAAAATACCGATGATGGACAAGATGATGCCTACGGCTGCAATCAGCATCGGAGCGATGACAGCTTTAAACTGCTGCATGGCGGTATCTCCCGTGCCGATATAGGCGGCAGCTCCCAGGGCAGCGGTAGCCAGAATCGAGCCGCAGTAGGATTCATAGAGATCGGCTCCCATTCCGGCCACATCACCTACGTTATCGCCTACATTGTCGGCAATCGTGGCCGGGTTGCGCGGGTCGTCTTCCGGAATGCCCGCTTCTACTTTCCCGACTAAGTCAGCTCCCACATCGGCCGCCTTGGTATAAATACCTCCTCCTACACGTGCAAACAGGGCCTGGGTAGAAGCTCCCATTCCAAAAGTCAGCATCGTGGTGGTGATGACGCATAACTTGGCGGTAGGATTCAGTACATCTTCCGGAATGCAGAAATCCAACAGCAGGTACCAGAAAGAAATGTCGAACAGTCCCAGGCCTACCACTACGAGCCCCATGACTGCTCCGCTGCGGAATGCCACTTTCAGTCCCTTGTTCAGTGAGTGACGGGCGGCGTTGGCCGTACGTGCAGAAGCATACGTGGCGGTTTTCATTCCCAGATAACCCGACAATCCGGAAAAGAAGCCTCCTGTCAGGAAGGCTACGGGTACCCAGTGGTTTTGCAGGTTGAAACCGTAGGCCATGACAGCAAACAAAACAGCCAGTCCGATGAATATAAGGGTTACGATTTTATATTGCTGTTTCAGGTACGACATGGCTCCCTTCCGGACATGAGATGCAATGCGTGCCATGGTAGGTGTACCTTCGCTTTCCTGCTTCATTTGCCGGTAGAAGTATCCGGCAAGTGCCAATGCCAGCAGCGATGCCGCCGGGACCAGCCAGAATAGATATGTTTCCATAATACAGTTGAATAAGAGTTTCTCCAAACTTACAAAAAATCCCGAAGAAAACGAATAAAATGTGGGAGATTCTACTGGCAGAAAAGGCGGATAATTTGGCTTTTATGTGAAGGCTCTGCTTTTTTCCAAATTCGGTGAGTTTATTCGGAAACTTATCAGGTTTTTTTATGTTTCCCGTCGCGGAACCGTATGTTTTCCGTTCGGGAACCCTACGTTTCTGCGACGGAAAACATAGGGTTTGCAGTAGGAAAACGTAGAAAACGAACAAGGAAAATAGCAAGAATATGCAGGGAATTTTCAATTTAAGGATAATGACGTGTCAAAAAGTTTTCCGGAATGCGGTAAAAACCAGCCCTCTGTTATAAAGAAATGAGGCTTTGTGGCAGATTGTTGTTTTTTATTTGATATAAGTGTGATATTGTGAGATATTTTCAATATATTTGCGCACGAAGTTATAAAAGATTGTTCAGATGATTTACGACATGGAAATGCAGAAGACGTTCTATGCGTCGTATGCAGAAAAAGTAGAAAAGGCCCGTAAGAAACTGGGGCATGCCATGACTTTGGCTGAAAAAATATTGTATGCACATTTATACGACGAAAACACGGTAGCTGCTTTCCGTCGGGGGGAAGAGTATGTTAACTTCCGTCCGGACCGCGTAGCCATGCAGGATGCGACGGCTCAGATGGCGCTGTTGCAGTTTATGAATGCGGGAAAATCCGTTTCAGCTGTTCCTGCTACCGTACATTGTGACCATTTGATTCAAGCATATAAAGGAGTGGAAGAGGATTTGCCTTCTGCTTGCACTACCAATAAAGAGGTATACGATTTCCTGAAAAGTGTGGCTTCGAAGTACGGCATCGGCTTCTGGAAACCGGGAGCAGGTATCATTCATCAGGTTGTACTCGAGAACTATGCGTTTCCGGGCGGCATGATGGTGGGAACCGACTCACACACGCCGAATGCCGGTGGATTGGGCATGATTGCCATTGGCGTGGGCGGTGCCGACGCAGTGGACGTGATGACCGGCATGGAATGGGAACTGAAGATGCCGAAACTGATTGGGGTGAAGCTGACCGGTGCGTTGAACGGATGGGCTTCGCCAAAAGATGTGATTTTGAAACTGGCAGGTATTCTCACCGTGAAGGGAGGAACGAATGCCATTATTGAATATTTCGGAGAGGGAACCCGCTCGTTGTCTGCTACCGGCAAGGCTACTATCTGTAACATGGGAGCTGAGGTGGGAGCTACGACTTCTGTTTTCCCTTACGATGAGGAGATGAAGCGCTACCTCTGTGCTACCGGACGTGAGGATATTGCCGAACTGGCTGAGGCTAATGCGGCCGATTTGCGGGCAGATGCGGAAGTGGCACAGCAGCCGGAGAAATATTACGACCGTTTGATAGAGATCGACCTTTCTGCATTGGAACCGTATGTGAACGGACCGTTTACGCCCGATGCAGCTTGTCCGGTATCGGAATTTGCTGCCCGTGTGAAGAAGGAAGGGTTCCCGCAGAAGATGGAAGTGGGATTGATTGGTTCTTGTACCAACTCTTCTTATCAGGATTTGAGTCGTGTAGCTTCGGTAGCCCGTCAGGTAAAGGCAAAAGGTTTGAAGATGCAGGCTTCGCTGATTATCAATCCGGGTTCGGAACAGGTATATTGCACGGCTCAGCGCGACGGCATGATTGAGGACTTGAAGAGCATCGGCGGTGTGGTGATGACCAATGCCTGCGGTCCTTGTATCGGACAGTGGAAGCGTGTGACTGACGATCCGCTTCGGGCCAATTCTATCGTGACTTCGTTCAACCGTAACTTTGCCAAGCGTGCCGATGGCAATCCGAACACACATGCGTTCATTGCTTCACCGGAAATGGCTGTGGCGTTTGCCATTGCGGGCGACCTGTGCTTTAATCCGCTGACGGATACACTGAAGAATGAGAAGGGAGAAGAGGTCAGACTTGATCCGCCGACAGGGGAAACACTGCCGTTGAAAGGATTTACAGTAGATGACAATGGCTATGTGGCTCCTTCGGCCGACGGAGGAAAGGTGGAAGTGACCATTCAGCCGGACTCACAGCGCTTGCAGAAACTGGAACCGTTTGCTGCATGGAACGGAGAAGACTTCATGGAACTTCCGCTGCTGATTAAGACGCAAGGAAAATGTACTACGGACCACATCTCTATGGCCGGACCGTGGTTACGCTTTCGCGGACACCTGGAAAATATTTCCGATAATATGCTGATGGGTGCTGTCAATGCATTCAACGGTAAGACTAACTGCGTATGGAATCAGCTGACTGGCGAGTATGAAGCCGTTTCAGCAGTGGCCAAGCAGTACAAGGCAAAGGGCATGGGCTCTATCGTAGTAGCAGAAGAAAATTACGGAGAGGGTTCCAGCCGCGAACATGCCGCCATGGAACCGCGCTTCCTGAACGTACGGGTAATCCTGGCCAAGAGCTTTGCCCGTATTCATGAAACAAACTTGAAGAAACAGGGTATGCTGGCACTGACTTTTGCCGACAAGAACGATTACGACAAGGTGCGTGAGCACGACCGGATTTCTATCTTGGGGTTGCAACGCTTTGCTCCGGGTAAACCGTTGCATGCCGTATTGACGCACGAAGACGGCACGACAGAAACATTCGAAGTGCTTCATACCTATAATGAAATGCAAATTAACTGGTTTAAGGCCGGTTCAGCCTTGAACACCTTTAAAAAATGAGAGAAATGAGCAATAAGATGTATATGCAGGACGGGAAACTGGTGGTTCCCGATCACGTAGTGATTCCTTTTATTGAAGGAGATGGAGTAGGAGCAGAAATCACTCCGGTTTGTCAGAAAATTGTCAATACAGCAGTAGAGCTGGCTTACGTAGGCAAGCGCCGCATTGAATGGAAAGAGGTGCTGGCCGGTGGAAAGGCTTTTGAGCAGACTGGTGAATGGTTGCCGGAGGCTACGCTGGAAGCATTCAAGGAATATCTGGTAGGTATCAAAGGTCCGTTGACCACTCCGGTGGGCGGTGGTATCCGTTCGCTGAATGTGGCATTGCGTCAGACGCTTGATTTGTATGTCTGCCTGCGTCCGGTACGCTGGTTCAAAGGAGTCGTTTCTCCGGTGAAAGAGCCACACAAGGTGAACATGCACATTTTCCGTGAAAATACGGAAGACATTTATGCGGGTATCGAATGGGAACAAGGTACACCGGAAGCACAGAAATTCTATGCTTTCCTTCGTGATGAGATGGGTGTGACCAAGGTACGTTTTCCGGAAACCTCTTCATTTGGTGTGAAACCTGTGTCAAAGGAAGGTACCCAGCGACTGGTGCGTGCAGCCATTGAATACGCGTTGCAACACGGTCTGCCGTCGGTAACACTGGTGCACAAGGGAAATATCATGAAGTTTACTGAAGGAGGTTTCAAGCGCTGGGGATACGAGGTGGCTGAAACTGAGTTCAAGGACCAGACTTTCACCATGAACGAATATGACCGCTTGAAGAAAGAGTTGGGTGAAGAGTCTGCCAAGGCTGCCGTAGCCAAAGCCATCAACGATGGAAAAGTGGTGGTGAAGGATTGCATTGCAGATGCTTTCCTGCAAAATACCCTGCTCATTCCGGAAGAATATTCGGTCATTGCTACGCTGAACCTGAACGGTGATTATGTGTCCGACCAGCTGGCTGCTATGGTGGGCGGTATCGGTATCGCACCGGGAGCCAACATCAATTACAAGAGCGGACATGCCATCTTTGAAGCGACTCACGGCACGGCACCGAACATTGCCGGAAAGAATGTGGTGAATCCGTGTTCCTTGCTGCTCTCTTCTGTCATGATGCTGGAGTACATGGGCTGGAAAGAAGCTGCCGAACTGATTGTGAATGCCTTGGAGAAAGCTTTCTCGAAAGGAGAGGCTACTCATGATTTGGCGCGTTTTATGCCGAATGGCCACGCGTTGGGCACGAATGAATTTGGACAGGAAATCATTTCTTTGCTGTAATAGTCGGAGGATTTTCTTGTCGGAGTGTTTTTAATGGATAAAAAGAGAAGTTTATGAAGAAAGAATATATAGTTTACAAACTTTCCGAGTGTGCCAAGCAGGCATGCCGCATCGACAACGAACTGTTCACGAAATACAATGTAAAGCGAGGTCTGCGTAACGAAGATGGTACAGGTGTACTCGTGGGACTGACAAAGATTGGTAATGTGGTGGGCTATGAACGTACCGACCAGGGATTGAAGGCTATTCCGGGCAAACTGTTCTATCGCGGATACGATTTGGACGACATTGCTCATGCCTTGCTGCGCGAGAAACGTTTCGGCTTTGAGGAAGTGGCTTATCTGTTGTTGTCGGGTGAACTTCCTGACAGCGAACAACTGGCTTCGTTCAAGGAGCTCATCAATGACAATATGCCGCTGGACAAGAAGACGACCATGAACATTATCGACTTGGAAGGGCAGAACATCATGAACATCCTGGCACGTAGTGTGCTCGAAATGTACACGTTCGACCCGAATCCGGATGATATTTCACGCGACAACCTGATGCGTCAGTCCATCGAACTGATTTCAAAGTTCCCGACTATCATTGCGTATGCGTATAGCATCTACCGTCACAGCATACACGGACGTTCGCTGCACATTCGTCATCCGCACGAGAATCTGTCGCTGGCCGAAAACTTCCTTTATATGATTAAGAAAGAATACACTCCGCTGGAAGCGCGTATGCTCGACTTGCTGCTGGTGCTTCAGGCAGAGCATGGAGGTGGTAACAACTCAACATTTACCGTACGTGTCACCAGTTCTACTCGCACGGATACGTATTCCAGCATTGCAGCCGGAATCGGTTCGTTGAAAGGTCCTTTACATGGAGGTGCCAACATTCAGGTGGTCAAGATGTTCCATCACTTGAAAGAGGTGATTTCTGACTGGACGAATGTAGACGAAATCGATACTTATCTGACCCGCATGCTGAACAAGGAAGCCTACGATGGCAGTGGATTGATTTACGGTATCGGTCATGCGGTGTACACGATTTCCGATCCGCGTGCCGTATTGCTGAAGGAACTGGCTGGTGAATTGGTGGCAGAAAAGGGATGTGAGAAAGAATTTGCTTTCCTTGAACTCCTGGAACAGCGTGCCATTGAATGCTTCAAGAAAGTGAAAGGAACCAAGAAGCAGGTTTGCTCGAATGTGGATTTCTATTCAGGCTTTATCTACGAACTGATGGGTTTGCCGCATGAAATCTATACGCCGCTGTTTGCCATGGCCCGTATTGTGGGATGGACGGCACACCGTATTGAGGAACTGAACTTCGAAGGTCGTCGCATTATCCGTCCGGCGTACAAGAACGTACTGGAGGAAGTGGACTACAAGCCGATTGGAGAAAGATAAAAGTTCAAGTGATTTTATATGGAGGAAGCGACAGAAACCCGATAATGAGGTATCTGCCGCTTCTTTTCTTTTTAGGAATGTCGGCTAAATTGTGTACCTTTGCGGCGTTTTTATCGTAAAATCAGAAAATATGAATAGCTTGAAAGGTTTTTTCTATGGGATTGCCACTTCGGTAACATTTGGTTTGATACCCTTGTTTACGCTGCCTTTGATGCAGAAAGGGATGGTGTTTGATTCGATTCTTTTTTATCGTTTTCTCTTTGCCACCTTTGCATTGGGTGCCATGATGAAAATAAAGAAGGAGTCATTTCGTATAGAGAGCCGTGATATTCCGATGTTTCTTTTGTTGGGATCTGAACGGCAGAGACTTCTCTATGATTTTTGCGAAACTGAAAGGCGGTTGCCTGATCATTGAGAGCGCAGATATGTTGGATGATAAGGCTGCGGGCATTATTGTTGATTTTGTTCAGCAGGACAATCAGGACGTAGCCATTGTTCTGGAAGGCGAAGAGGATAAGATCAAGGAATTATTCAGAAAATATCCGGTTCTTCACAGCAAGTTCCTGAATATCATTCATATTGGCAAGTACAATGAGAATGAACTTGTTCAGCTGGCAGAGGGATACGCCAAGAAGAAAGGCTATGAGATCTCAGGGCCGGGAGCAGCTTCGCTGAAGACATTGCTGCGTGAACGTATGCAGGATGGCTATTCGGTTGATTATGAAGATATCATGGCCATTATCGAGGAAGCGATTGCCAGCCTTGAAAAGCGCAACATGAAGAATCTTTTCATGACTGTTCTCGACAATAAATACGAAGAAGCAGCCATGTTCATGCTTCAGCCGGAGGACTTTAAGAACATCAACATATCGGACTAAAGCAGGCTATAATGGGAATATTGGTATACTGTCTATAAAGGCTATAAAAACTGCATTGTACCGGGATATAAAATAAACGCAGTATGGTCAGTAAACTTCAAAAAGGGATTCTGAACGGTAGAATCCCTTTTCAGATATTTGAAGTCCGTACTGCACTTATTTGGGGTACTGCAGCTTTTGAACCTAAAAAAAATTGGCCCGACAAAAAAATAACTGAGTTGTCACAAATGTTCGAACATTTGATTGCCGACAGGAAATAAAAATATTTCGCATGATAATTAATATAGGTAGAAACTATTGTATACTATGTGCAATTTTGACTGATTTTGAATTTGTCATCACACCACCCGCACAGAAGATTGCGAAGTAATCCCCGATCAACGTCTTCTG
>OGZW01001201.1_pt1 | contig 21131 bp, 18 predicted proteins | sample 1577001 | NCBI WGS metagenome assembly OGZW01 (sample SAMEA3541519, study PRJEB24748) | human gut metagenome | biome: human gut; feature: human-associated habitat; material: faeces | place: China | collected 2012 | reverse complement strand
ACAAAAAAGAGGTTGCCACAACCTCTTTTTTGTTTACATTTTACATGAAATGAGTTACAATGACATTATATAGGTTAGTAGTATGGTCATAGAAGACAGGTGGGATTATGAGGATAGTATACGGACTGGCAGTATTACTGGAAGCGATGCTGATTGCACATTGTGCAATCGGTTCCTTAAAAAAACATGACAGACTCGGTAAAAGTGTGTGTATATATGAGACACTGGCATTTGCCTGCGCTACAGTCTTTTTTGTTTTTACATTTGTGCCGGGGCACACTGTTACAGTACTTGCGAAGGGGCTTACTATGGCTCTGTTTGACTGGATGCTCATCGCTCTTATGTTTTATACACAGTATTATACAGGTGCTGTAAAGACCTTCAAGGGAGTGCAGGCTGCTTCCATGATATTTGCGGTGCTGGACACATATATGCTTATAGAGAACACCTGGACTAATAAGATTTTTGATATAGAATCCATAAAAGCTGAGAATATTAAGGTAGTATTCAATAATGACAGCCTATGGTACAGGCTGCATTTTATATTCACATATGCGTTTGTGATTCTGATTATTTTTACATATCTGTATATGATTATCAAATCATCGCGCATGTACAGGGAGGCATACGAGGCTATAGCGGTAGTTATCCTTATCGGCTTTTCGTTTGACATTGCTACTATAGGTTCGGACTCCATATATGACCTCACCATGATTATATATGGTGCTATGGCTATTATCATATATTATCTGACCTACAGATATGTGCCGAATGAGCTTATAGAAAATATGCTCTCTCTTGTGGTCAGTGATATGAACAATGGTATCATCTGCTATGACAGAAAGGGCAGGTGCATATATTACAATGACCTGATGGAGGCTATTTACAGGCATGGCGGCAATATGTCTGTTTATGAAAGTAAATATAGTCAGTGGATGGAAAAGCTGGGAGATGACAGAAGGGACAGCATGACCTTCCAGACGGATATTGAAATAAACGGTGAAAAGCACTATTTTGAGATTGCCTACAAGCGCATATATGATGAGAGCAATCGCGTTATATGTGATTATTTTGTATACAATGACCGTACACAGATGTATAAGTCGTGGGAGCAGGAAAAGTACAAGGCATCGCATGACAGTCTGACCGGACTTTTGAACCGTGACCAGTTCTATGAGGATGTGCATGATATGGTGAACAAGTATCATGACACAACCTTCTACCTGATCTGCAGCAATATAAAGGACTTCAAATTCATCAATGAGATATTTGGAATGGAGAAGGGCAATCAGGTGCTCATAAAGCAGGCGAAGCTCATGGCATCGAATCCATCTGAGAGGACCATTTGTGCAAGGCTTATGAATGACCGCTTTGCGCTGTGCCTGCCAAGAGAAGAGTTTGATGAAAAAAGAGTGGCAGATTCAATAAAAGAGCTGCAGCGTGAGTTTTCGGGCAATTCTTTCCATCTGCATACATACATGGGTGTGTACGAGATAAGAGACAGGGATGAGGCTGTCAGCATTATGGTAGACAAGGCTAATATAGCGGCAGACACCATAAAGAATAATTACGACTGCTGTGTGGCATACTATGATGAGCATCTGCTTGAGATATCAATAGAGCAGAGACGTCTGCTCGGTGAATTTGAGCCGGCACTGCAAAAGGATGAGTTTGTCATGTACTTACAGCCACAGGTGAACCGTGATGGTGTTGCGAGGGGCGCAGAAGCGCTGGTACGCTGGGGTCATCCATCAAGAGGCATCCTGACACCGTATGCTTTTATTGATATTTTAGAGAACGCAGGTCTCATTTACAAGTTAGACCTCTATATATGGGAAAAAGCAGCACAAAAGCTTGCAGAGTGGAAGGAAAAAGGCTATGGAAGCTATCATATATCTGTAAATATATCTACAAAGGACTTTTACATTATAGATATATATGAGACCTTTACAGGGCTGATTAATAAATATGGCATAGCAGCGTCCAATCTGCATCTGGAGATTACAGAGACAACGCTGATGACCGATTTTGAGAAGAATATGAATATTATCCACAAGCTTCAGGATGTAGGCTTCAGGGTGGAGATTGATGATTTCGGAAGCGGTTACTCATCACTCAACATGCTAAAGGATATCAGTGCCGATGTGCTGAAAATCGATATGGGCTTTCTTCGCAAATCTGAGAACGAGGTCAAGGGACAGGATATATTAGAGAGTATCATAGCGCTTGCAGGCAAGATAGGTATGGACGTCATCACAGAGGGTGTGGAGACGAAAAAGCAGCTTGATATGCTCACAATGATGGGCTGTCATGAGTTCCAGGGATATTATTTCTCAAAGCCGGTGCCGGTATCGGAGTTTGAAGAAAAGTATCTGGTATAGCTATGATGTATATCTATTATGTATATCCAATATATATTTTAGGTATTGTGCAAAATTTAATACACTGTATATATGGGGCGGGTATTGAAATATCCGCCCTTTTTTTCTATAATAATAAACCGTGTGGATTGCTGTAAATATGCAATTGCTGTGGGTCACACGAGAGTGTGGCAGATAACAGCGAATATGAGAAAAAGAGGCGAAAAAATGACTGAAAAAGAAAAAATAAGGATTCAGACATCAGAGACCTTTTTGCTGAGTGCGATTCTGGCACTTTCCGGAGGATTTCAGGATGCCTACACCTACAACGTGAGAAACAAGGTGTTCTCGAATGCGCAGACAGGAAACGTGGTGCTGATGAGCCAGCATCTGATGGTAGGTGAATGGATGAAGGGACTATCGTATCTTTTTCCAATCCTTTCATTTGCACTCGGTGTGCTTGTGGCAGAGAGAATCGGGCATAGATATAAGAAGGCAAAGCGTATCCACTGGCGTCAGATAGTGGTGGCGATAGAGATAATCATACTGTTTGTGGTCGGTTTCATACCACACAGGTACGACATGATAGCGACCATGCTTGTATCATTCAGCTGTTCTATGCAGGTGCAGTCCTTCAGAAAGGTAAACGGCTACGGCTATGCCAGCACTATGTGCATCGGAAACTTAAGAAGCGGCACAGAGAGCCTGTCAATATATCTGCGTGACAGAAATATCGGGGCACTGAAAAAGACCGCGCACTATTATGGAATTATTCTGATATTTGCAATAGGAGCAGGTATAGGCGGAGTGTGCTCACTGCACATAGGAATCCGTGCTATATGGGCTTCAAGCGTGCTGCTTGCCATTGTATGTGCAATGATGGTCAGGGAACACAGATAAACAGTTACAAATAGTCACGAAATATATATAACGGAGATACAATATAAAATGAAATTATTAAAGCAATTTCTCATCATACTTGCGATTTCGTTTGTAGGTGAGATACTCAAATATTTACTGCCATTGCCTGTTCCGGCGAGCATATATGGCATGGTTATACTTTTCATAGGTCTGCTGACAGGCCTGATACCGCTTAACTCTGTAAGGAGTGCAGGCAAATTCATGATAGAGATAATGCCTGTCATGTTTATCCCTGCGGGAGTGGGGCTCATGTCATCCTGGGGCAATCTTAAGCCGGTGCTCGTACCGGTGCTTGTAATCACGGTTGTGGCACTTCTAACTGTAATGATTGCTACAGGATATGTTTCACAGCTCGTAATCCGTATGCAGAAGCGCAAGAGGGCTGATGCAGGAGAAAATAAATAAGATAGAGGATAATCATAATGGATAATTTGTTTCAGACATCGCTTTTTGCCGGTGTCACGGTAAGTCTGGTTGCATATCTGATAGGTATGCTTTTAAAGAAGAAGTTTAAGCTTGCAATACTCAATCCGCTTCTCATTTCAATAGTACTGACCATCATAGTGCTTGTTGTAGCAGATGTGGATTATGACACATACAATAAGGGAGCATCGTACCTTAGCTGGTTTCTGACACCGGCCACGGTATGCCTTGCGATACCGCTCTATGAGCAGTGGACACTGCTCAAGAAAAATATAGCAGCAGTCGCGCTCGGACTCACGGCAGGCGTCATAACAAGTCTTGTGACAGTGCTTGTGCTGTCAGTGCTTATGGGACTTTCACACGAGGATTATGTCACATTGCTGCCAAAGTCCATCACGACAGCTATCGGTATGGGCGTATCAGAGGAGCTCGGAGGATATGTGACCATCACTGTCGCAGTTATCGTCGTGACAGGTGTGCTTGGAAATATACTCGGAGAGTTTGTATGCAAAATATTCAGAATCACTGAGCCTATATCGAAGGGACTGGCGCTTGGTGCTTCATCACATGCCATCGGAACAGCGAAGGCAATCGAGATGGGCGAGATAGAGGGCGCCATGAGCTCTCTTGCTATCGCGGTGGCAGGAATTCTTACGGTGGTGTTTGCACCGGTTGCTTGTCTGACTTTTTACGGCCTTTTGCCGTGTCATACCGGTACAGGTCATAATCTTCGATCAGCTTGATCAGCCGGTTGGCGTAGGCTCGGTCTGTTGCGTATCCGCATTTTTGCAAACCTCTTGCCCAACCTTTATAGTCGGTTATTTTCAGTTTGAACAGAGAGGCATAACGGGGACGGTCGACCAGAAAACGGGCGTGGTCTTCGTAAGACTGTTCCGGATTCTTATATTTGCGGAAACATTCTCCGCGCAGGTCATCGTCGTGATAGACACGCCCACCCCTCCAGTCGGAATGACATTTGATGCCGAAGTGGTTGTTCGATTTGCGTGCCAGCTCGCTTCGCCCGGCTCCCGACTCCAATAACCCTTGTGCAAGCGTGATACTTGCAGGGATACGGTACTTTTTTTGATGCTGGATCGCTAAACTGCTGTATTGTTTGATATACTTTTCGTATGCCGGCACTTTCCGTTGGCTGGCTCCGAGTGCCGTTCCGGTAACGGACAGCACCAACAACAGGGAAAGGATTCGTAATGTTAATCGCATGACTGATTCGTTGTATGTAATTATATTTAACGGCAAAGATAATTAATTTGTTTTACATCATTGTCATAGTCTTGTGGCGGGGGTGGGGTGGGAGGCCGCATTATAATTGGGCAGATATGGATCATAAATGATGATTGGTCACCATGTTATTTATAAATAAGGATTATGCGGATTTCCGATTCGGCTTCACCTGTCCTTGAAACCTTTTGATTGTTATGGGGTACAAGGGTTAAGGTAAACATCCGGACTGCCTTCACCTCAGGATTTTGCCTTCACCATTATCTCGTCCTGATTTAGGTTGACCATGTCGCTCTGATTCGTTTCCACTACTATATATTTAAATGAAAGATAGGAGTTTACAGCTATTACTACCGCTCTTTAACCTTTCGCCCTTGGTCGAAAAGGCTTTTGACATTGGTCGAAAGTGTTTTTGACCAAGGGCGAAAGCCTTTTCGACTAAAGGCAAAAGGTTAATGAATGGGCTGTTTGACAATAGAAACATGGCTATTGTTTATCACGAATGTATTTGGGCTTTCTCTATATTTTCTTTATTTTTGCTTGTATCATTTAGAGTGTTATTTCATGAAAGAAATCAAGTTGGAGACAAAAATCCGGATTTATTCTCTTGCCGAACTACCGGAAGAAGAGTCGCGGTTAATGGAGGCGGCCATAAAAGCGACGGGACAATCGTATGCCCCTTATTCGAAGTTTCATGTCGGAGCGGCAGCTTTGCTGGAGGACGGCACGATCATAACCGGCAGTAATCAGGAGAATGCCGCTTACCCTTCCGGTCTGTGTGCGGAGCGGGTGGCGTTGTTTCATGCCGGCCATCAATATCCGGATATGCCTGTTGTCGCTCTTGCCATTGCAGCCGCCACGAATGGCCGGCAGGTCGAGAGCATTTCCCCTTGCGGTGCATGCCGCCAGGTTTTGTTGGAGGCGGAACAACGCTATGGCAAGCCGATGAAGGTCTTGTTGTGCGGTACGAAAGAGGTCGTGGTGGCGGAGAGTGCCGAATCACTGTTGCCGCTTTGTTTTGGGGCGAAAGATCTGAAATAAAAAAGAAGAGCGCTATCGTAAACAACGGGCGCTCTTCCTTTTTTATATTCGGTTATTGTTTGTCCGGGATCAGATTCCTAACGAAGCCTTTATCGCTTCGATCTTTTCTGCTCCTGCTTTTTCGGCAGCCGGCAGTTCGTCGAGGCTCTTTACTTTGGAATGGACTTCGCAATAGAACTTGATCTTCGGCTCCGTGCCGGAAGGACGGATAGATACTTTCGTTCCGTCTTCTGTGAAATATTGGAGGACGTTGGAGGTTGTCGGCATATCCAATGTCAGTGTTTCGTTTTCAACATAGTCTTTACCTTTCAGGGAAGCGTAGTCGTAGAATAACGTAACTTTGGAACCGGCGATTTCCTGCAACGGGTTTTCACGGAAGTGTTTCATCATCGCTTCAATCTCTTCAGCGCCGCTCTTGCCTTTCTTTACAACGGAGATTCCTTTTTCTTTAGAGAAACCATACTGAACGTAGATGTTCTGTAATAACTGGTACATCGTGATACCCTGGTCTTTCGCCCAGGCTGCGATTTCAGCCAGAATGGCACAAGCAGAAACGGCATCTTTGTCGCGAACGAAATCTTCGCATAGGAAGCCGTAGCTTTCTTCACCGCCACCGATATAGTTCTTCTTTCCTTCGTTCTTCTTCATGACATCGGCGATCCATTTGAAGCCGGTGTAAACGTCATACACTTCGACACCGTTCTTCTCGGCGATCGTACGGATCAGTTCGGTCGTAACGATTGTCTTGACAATATATTCCTTGCCGTTGATCTTACCGAGTTCTTTCCAGCGGGTGATGAGATAGTAGACGAACATCAAAGCGGTCTGGTTACCGTTCAGCAATACCCATTCGCCTTCGTTGTTCTTAACGGCTGCACCTACTCGGTCTGCATCCGGGTCGGAAGCCAATACCAGCTCGGCGTCTGTTTCCTTGGCCTTTTCAACTGCCAGAGCCAAAGCCGCCGGTTCTTCCGGGTTGGGAGAAACAACGGTAGGGAAGTCGCCGCTTACTACGTCCTGTTCGGGTACATGGATGATATTCGTGAAACCGAATGCTTTCAATGTCGGCGGGATAACCGTCACGCCTGTTCCGTGGATCGGCGTGTAGACGATCTTCATGTCATGGTGACGTGCGATGGATTCCGGTGACAAAGAAATCTTTGTCAGGTCGTTGATATATTGTTCATCGATTTCCTTGCCGATGATTTCGATCAGTTCCTTGTTGCCTTTGAACTTGATTTCGCTGGCATTACGGATTTTGTTGACTTCGGCAATCGTATTCTTGTCATGCGGAGCGATCATCTGGGCGCCATCGTCCCAATACGCCTTGTACCCGTTATATTCTTTCGGGTTGTGCGAAGCGGTCAGGATAATACCGCTCTGGCATCCCAACTTGCGGATGGTATATGACATTTCAGGGGTCGGGCGAAGGTCTTCGAACAGATACACCTTGATGCCGTTTGCAGAGAAAATGTCGGCAGAGATTTCAGCAAATTTGCGGCTGTTGTTACGGCAGTCATGGCCGATGACAACTTTGATCTGGTCCAGATCGGCAAATTCCTTTTTCAGATAGTTGGATAAGCCTTGTGTGGCTGCTCCTACCGTGTAGATGTTCATACGGTTTGAACCTACTCCCATGATGCCTCTCAAACCGCCTGTGCCGAATTCCAGGTCTTTGTAGAATGATTCGATCAGTTCCGTCGGATCTTCGTTGTCTAATAGAGCCTGCACCTGTGCACGTGTTTCAGCGTCATAACTTTTAGTAAGCCAGCTTTGCGCCTTGCTTCTTACCATTTCTAACAGTTCCTTGTTTTCCATGACCTATATGTCTTGCTTTTAATTTAAAGAAATCCTGATTTTGAAATTAACAAAGGTACAAATAAATTGATAATTTCCAAGATTCAGGCTTTTTATTTACCAGACAAAAGAATACTTGTATTCCGACCGGTTTCCGGCTGCATCCGTAACGGTTAGTTTGAGGGTGTGTTTCCCTTTTTTGAGCCGTTCTTTATCGAACTTGTAGGTAATGACCGATTTGCTGTTCATTTCGAACAGGACGTACTGCCCGTCTATTTCTCCCCGGTAGGTTTGTACGCCGCTCAGGTTATCGGACAGGCGGAAAACGAATGCCTGCTTGCTGATCCATGTGTTGGCGCCCAACGGGGTGATCGTCGGTGCTTTGAGATCTTGCCCGACCGTATAATTGCCAAGTTCTTTGATCGTGCCGTCGATCCAGCCGTTCCGGTAAGTGCCGCCGATCCAGGATCGACGTCCTTTCTGAGTGCGGATGATACCATATTGCTGCTTGTTTTCCAGCGTGTCGACTCGTAAACGCAAGGACAGCCGGGCCGAGCTGTGAAGCGGAACGGGGCGGTTATGCAGGATGTGCGTGTCTGCCAATGCCGTGCTGTCTTCTTTTACCGAATAACGGAAATAAAGATCGTCGTACAGGTTTCCTTTCGGGATCGTCATCCGGATACCTTTTGCTCCGAACCGGTTGTCGGCCATCCAATGAAACAGCTCTGTACCTTCGGTCTCGATCTCCGGAATCTCCTGTTCTTTCCCTTCTATCCAAACGGAGAGGCGAGTTGTGTTGCCGAATGCATCGGCGAGCGTATACGTGAGATGATACGTTTTCTCTTCTTCTATATGGATGATTCCCCGGTTGATGCTTTCGTTAAAACGGAGGCGGTTACCTGGTTCTACAAAGCTGCGCATATAAAAGGAGCGACGCTCTTTCCATTCCTCATAATCGACATAGCTGTTCAAGTAACGGGTCTCGTCGAAAGCAAAGCGGTCTAGGTTGCTATGGTAGATGATCTGGCTGTCTTGGCGGAGGGTAATATCCTTCACTCCGTAGATATTTGTCGTATTATCCATATAATCGTAGGCTTTGACCGCCAGCCCGATTTCTCCCCAAGCTTCGATCTTACCGGTGATGGTTTGTTTGCCGTTTTTGGCCGTGACCGGTTTTAGCTCCAGTTTACGGCTGCTGCCGTTGACCACTCCTTTGCCTGGTTGCGGGCAGACCAGGATTCCCTGTATTTTCGGTGCGCGGGTGTCGGTTATCTTCTCTTTGAAATATTCGATAGGATCGAGTACCTCTTCACTTTCCGTGTCGCGTACTTCGAAGTGGAGATGCGGGCCTCCCGAACTTCCGGTGTTTCCGCTATAGGCGACAATTTCTCCTTTTTTGACCGGGAGTTGGTCCGGGTCGAGAAACAAGTTCACGTTGAAGCTTTCCTGTTCGTATTGCTGTGTCTTGATATATCGGGCGATGGAAGGGGCGAATCGTTGCAAATGACCGTAGACGGTTGTCGTTCCGTCCGGATGTGTCAGGTATAAACCGTTTCCGTATCCCCACGGACTGACGGATATACGTGATACGTATCCGTCCTGTACGGCGTGGATGGGCTTCCCTTCAACTCCTTGTGTCTTAAAATCTATTCCGGAATGGAAATGATTGTTGCGCAACTCCCCGAAGTTACCGCTCAACAAGATCGGGAAATCGAATGGCTGGCGGAGTTGTTGGGCGCTTATTGTCTGTATGAAAAAAAACAGTATGGCGATATATAGTTTGTACATATTCTATCTGTATTTAAAAAAACAAAAGTAATCATTTATTTCAATAGTAGAAAGTCGACGATCAAAGGGAGATGGTCGCTGTAGCCACCTTCGTATTTGAAGCCATAGTAGGTGCGGAAAGGGCGTTCGCCACGCCAGGTTTTATCTTTTATGAGCAGGAATGACGGTGAAAAGATGCGGGCGCTTCCTGGGATGAGCTGCATCTGGGAGGTGGTGTCGGTGAGAGAGGACGACAGGATGATTTGATCTAACTGGCTCCATTCCCCTTGATATTTATGACTTCCAGGAGGAACTGACCGGTTCTTGGCAAACAGGTTGTATAGAAGGAGAGATGGATAAGCATTCGTCCGAGGTTTCATAGGCATGGAACCTGAACCGGACAGGCATGGAACCTGAACCGGATGGGCATCCAGTATTTCCCGGATGCTCGTGTCGTCCGGCGTATCATTAAAATCTCCCATAATCAGGATGTGTGGGGCAGGACGGAGGTTGTGGATCGAGTCGCATAATGTACGCAGGGTACGTGCGGCATCCAAACGGTCCGGTTCGCTTTCTTTTTCTCCTCCGTAACGGGAGGGAAAATGGCAGACAAAGACATCGATCCGGTCTCCGGTCATTACATCTCCCCATACATGCAGGATATTACGGGTGTGTTTATGCTGCTTGCGGGTAAAACGGACTGGATGTTCCGTGTGTCCCTGATAGCGAAACTTGTCCCGCTGGTAAAGAAATGCTACATTAATCCCTCGCGTGTCTTGTCCGTGTGTCATGCAATAACGGTAATGCTGCCGACGGAGCGGAGTGTAGTTCAGAAGCCGGACAAGGACGGAATCGTTTTCGACTTCACAAAGTCCGATCAAAGCCGGAGTGCTCCATTCTCCTGCTGCTGTGATGACTTTTGCCAGTTGTTGTAGTTTATGGTAAAACCGTCCGGACGTCCAGTGGCGGTTGCCGGAGGGGAGGAAATCATTGTCCGCCGTAAGCGGATCGTCTTTCGTGTCGAACAGGTTCTCGACGTTGTAGCTCATCACGCGGAAGTCTGTTTGCCCTTGTGAAGGCAAAGAAAACAATGTCAGGATAAAAAACGTCATAGTTAAGGTTCTGGCCATATCGTTTTATTTTGTTTCATCTTCTTTCGGTACGAATTCGTAGGCTCCGATATCGGGACCGTCGTTTGTCAGGCGGTTTATGCCGTAGCGGTCCACCGGATATTGCTGCGTGACGAAGATATCGGCTTTCCCAACTCCTAAGGTCGTCAGCGAATCCGGACGGAAATCAAAACGGTATTTGTTTTTTTCGCCGCCTTTTAACCTGTAGGACGGACTGGTATTGGTGAACAATACCTCTTTGAAGTGGTCATTGTTGCTGCCATTCGTTTTGATTACGCAATGGTTGAACAGGTATTCGAATGATGCCGCACCATCGACGGATAGATTGAGTTCTCCTTTATATGCTTCTTTGCCAGCATCGAAACTGCCGTCGATGATGCAGTTGTCGAATGTCGCTTTGAGCGGATAAGCCTCTTCATTCGCATTGTTTGCCATCGTGAGGCAAGGCGTGGTCCGTTTTTCCAATGTCATGAAATTGGCAAGCGTACAATGGACGAAACAGTAGTTCCCGCCAATCAGAACCACGACACCTCCTCCGGCATTGGTCAATTCCGTGTTGGTCACTTCAATCTTGCAATTGCGTGCAGAGAATAGGTGCTCTCCCATATTCGTGATTTGGGAATTGCTTAGTTTCAGTTTGGATTCGTCCGGTGACGACTTTTCGAATGTCAGTCCTGTTTTTCCGTTTCGCACGATGACATTGTCCATAATGTTATGGTAGCTTTCCGGACGGAAGAAAATCCCTCCCCATTGTGATGGTGTCCGGTCGTAGGGCAGGATGTCGTTCAGTATGAAATCCAGACGGTCTCCGCGGAAGACAATCGGATTTTCGCGTGTCCCTTTGGCCAGCAATGTCCCGTATGTAATGACTTTCGCTGTGTCGTGCATATAGAAGATAGCGCCCGGATCGATGTTGAGCGTGATGTTGGGAGAAATAACCAGACTGTCATATATAAGGTAGGGCCGTTCGGCTGTAAAATGCGTGTCTTGTGTCAGGATAAGCCCGTTTTTATACAGGTTTACATTTTGCCCGTATGCTTCGAGGCGGACAGACTGTTTGACTCCGTTTGTGGTGAAGATGATGGAATCGTCTACCAGCAGCGGCTGGTTGGATGCGTTCGGATTGACGGTCACTTCCACAAAAACATACAAGCTGTCGTCCGCCTGTATCCTTACATCCTGGAAATGGTCGCCTTTGCGCCCGTCCACATTGATGCGGAAACCGGTTTCTTCGCCGCTTGCCAGCATGATCTCGCTGATCAGCAAAGGTTGGTCATTGCGGTTATAGATCATGAACTCTTTGGTTGCGGAGCCTATTGTGGTGAATACCGTATCGAAAGAAAGTGTGTCAACCGAGAAACTCAGCCGATGGTTGGGGTTATTCGAATAGTTTTCGTCCAGCCCGTCACACGACAACAGGTTGAGCACTATAAAGAATAATATGAGTAACGGAGCGGCTAATTTTTTCATTTCATTAATTATTAATAGTCCAGGTAAACTGTTATTTACCATATAATGTCAATAAGAAAACAAATTTATTATAAATAAGTTTTCGGGCATTAACATAAAAAAAGAGGAAAAACATCTGTTGAATGTTAATCCTCTTTTATAACGAGAAATGTATCGATTTATTTTGCAGGGATGTTCTTTAATAGTTCGAGTAAGTGAGACCACCACAATCCAACGGTATCAATCTGTATGCGTTCGTTGGGGGAATGGACATCCCGAAGCGTCGGTCCGAATGAGATCATATCCAGATTCGGATATTTTTCTAGGAACAAGCCGCATTCCAGTCCTGCATGGATCGCCATTATTTTTGCATCTTTGTTAAACAAACGTTTATAGGTCTCTTGTGCCACTTTCAGGATCTTTGAATCCGGGTTAGGCGCCCAACCCGGATAGCCGTCGCCGTGAGTTACCTGTGCACCGGCTAACTTGAAAACAGATGCGACCTGGTTGGCAATCATGTTCTTGCAAGACTCGATGGAGCTACGCTGGCTTGTGCCGACAATGATTGTGTTGCCATCTCCCATCTTGACAGAAGCCAGGTTGGTGGAGGTTTCCACCAGCCCTTCGATGTCGTGGCTCATGCCGATCACGCCATGCGGGCAGGCATGTAAAGCCAAAATCAGTTTTTCGGCATCATAGTCGCTGATGTATTTGTCCGGACGGTCGGTCGATGCCATTGTTATCTGTACGTTCGGGTCTACATGTTTCAGTTCGTTTTCGATATCTGCTGTGAAATGGTTCAGCAGAATACGGGCTGCTTCCTTTTCTTCCGGATACAGGCCGATGGTCGCTTGCGCTTCGCGGGCGATAGCGTTGCGGAGGTTACCGCCGTGGATGAAGCAAAGGTTGAAATCGGCTTGATTTTTCAACAGGTACAGGTAGCGCACCAGAATCTTGTTGGCATTGCCCAACCCTTTGTGTATTTCGCCACCGGAATGTCCGCCGTTCAAGCCTTTCACTTCGATTTTGAAGTATTGCATGTTCGGATTGGTGTCACGTGGTTCGTAATGGAACACCGCTTGCGTATCTTTGCCGCCTGCGCATCCCATAAAGATTTCACCTTCGTCTTCGCTGTCGAGGTTCAGCAGGATATCGCCTGTCATGAATCCTTTTTCGAGTGCTTTGGCTCCGGTCAGCCCGGTTTCTTCATCTACGGTGAAAAGGCATTCGATCGGTCCGTGCTCGATATCATCGGACGCGAGGATAGCCAGTTCGGCGGCTACACCGATGCCATTGTCTGCCCCCAGAGTCGTACCGTTGGCGCGAAGCCAGTTCCCGTCGACGATTGTTTCGATCGGATCATGGTCGAAATCATGTGCGGTTCCATTATTCTTTTCGCAGACCATATCCATGTGGGATTGCAAAACGACTGTCGGCAGGTTTTCTTTGCCGGGAGTAGCCGGTTTAGACATCAGGATGTTGCCTACGGCATCTTTTTTGATCGCTATTTTATACTGTTTGGCGAATGATTCAAGAAACTCGATCATTTTTCCCTCCTTCTTTGAAGGACGGGGCACTTGTGTTACCTGGTGGAAGAACTTCCAGACGATTTCAGGCTTTAAATCAGTAATCTTCATAATGTTACAATGTATTATAGATGTTACTCTATAGTTAATAATACCACTGCAAACAGGGGGTTGTATGAAAAAAAGTACAATTAAATATCAAAAACATACTTTCCAATCACTTAAACTCTTATATTTGCGTCCACAAATATAGAGAAAATGCTTACAACGTTATTGATTACTGTCATAATTCTTGTTATTTGTGTTGTGTTGCTCAGTGTAAAAGTGATTTTCAAAAAGGGAGGGAAGTTTCCGAATACACACATTGAAGGTAATGCGGCACTAAGGGAGAAAGGTATATGCTGTGCTAAAACCCAGCATAAGAGAGATAGTTTGCGGAAGAATCTATATGATAAAATAAAAGAAATAGAAGAATAAAATAAAATAAAGATTTAATTTACACTTTATGAAGAACATTAACTACGTTATTAATGGTGTGCTCGCGGTAGCTGTCATAATCCTGTTTGTTATGCAGTTTTCCAGTAAAAAAGAATCCACAGTAGCTCCGGCTTTCACAACGGAGGGAGATTCTACCAATCTGCTCCCTGTAGCATATGTAAATGTAGACTCTCTTTTATCGAATTACAACTATTCGAAAGATTTGAATGAACGTATTCTCAAGATGCAGGAAGACTATCGTTTAGATATGACTCAGCGGTCAAATGCCTTACGGACAGAATTAAATGATTTTCAACGTAAATATGAAGCCAATGCTTTCCTTACTACGGAAAGAGCGCAGCAGGAAGGAAACCGTTTGCAGAAAAAGCAGGAGGAACTTCAGAACTATGCGGCTAAGAAAGAACAAGAGTTGGCTGCCAAGCAGATGGAACTGAACGGTCTTCAGGATATTGATTTCTGCCAGTCAGAATGCGTATCTGTGAGCCGATAATTTATTATCGGGAAATTGGGTGGCACCACGGTTCTATCGTCCCATAACTAAATGTTATGTGTGATGACAGGACTTTTTTTATTGTCAATTTTACGACAAAAAAGCATTTAGGAGGAATATTTATGCTGTACCCTGCTATTGAACAAGTAAAGGAACTTTTTGAAAACTACAAGACTGTGCCTGTATTCTATGAGCTTCTCATGGATTCATGTACGCCAATACAACTTTTTAACTGTCTGCACGAGGCGTATGATGATTGTTTCATTCTTGAATCTGTAGATAATAAAGACCAGTGGGGCAGATATTCATATGTGGGCATTGATCCTAAATGCGAATATATTCTTGACAAGCACGTTGTTACTGTCAAGGAGAAAGGCAAGGCTGATGAAAGCGTAAAAGTCGATGATCCTATCGCTTTCTTTTCTGAGATAATCGAAGGCCACAAGTCACCGAGATTCAATAATTATCCAAAGCTCACAGGTGGTCTGATAGGATTTTTCGCTTATGATATGATAAGATACTTTGAGAAAACATTGTGCAACCCACCTGAGGACGATCTTAAGCTTCCTGACGCTGACCTGCACCTTTTTGAAAAGATCGTTGCTTACGATCACCTTTCAAACAAGGCTGTAATAATCCTCAACATCAATAAGAGCGATGATCTTGAAACTAAATACAAAGAATGTGAAAAGATATGCAACGAAGTAGTTGAAACTCTTAGAAATTACAAGCCTGTTATGAAAACTCCAAAGACAATGGAGGACAACATCACAGTAAAATCCAACATCACAAAGGAACATTATCTCGCAAACGTTGAAAAGGCTAAGGAATACATCAAAGAGGGCGACATCTTCCAGATAGTTCCGTCACAGAGATTTGAGATAGACAATCCGCCAGACAGCTTTGACGTTTACAGAATGCTCCGCTCCACTAATCCGTCACCTTACCTTTACTACTTTAAGCACAATGATTATGCTGTTGCAGGCGCTTCACCTGAAATGCTTGTATCAGTAGAAAACAGAACAGTAGTAACAAGACCAATTGCAGGCACTATCAAGCGTGGAGCGACCTACGACGAAGATATCCGCAATGAACAACAGCTTCTCAACGATCCAAAGGAAAGAGCTGAACACACAATGCTCGTTGACCTTGGAAGGAATGACATAGGAAAGGTTTCTGAGTTCGGCTCCGTAACTGTTACAGACATGATGATAGTTGAAAGATATTCAAAGGTGATGCACCTTGTATCGAATGTAAAGGGTACACTGAGAGAAGATAAAAAACCTCTTGACGCACTTATGGCAGTTCTTCCTGCCGGCACTCTTTCAGGCGCACCGAAGGTAAGAGCAATGGAGATAATCGACGAGCTTGAAACAACAAAAAGAGGCCTTTATGGCGGAACAGTTGGTTATCTTGCATTTGACGGTTCGCTGGATACTTGTATCGCTATAAGAACAGTGCTTTTCAAAAATAACAAGGCTTATATCCAAGCAGGAGGCGGAGTTGTCGCAGACTCAGTTCCTGAGAACGAATATCAGGAGTCATGCAACAAGGCAATGGCTGTTATAAATGCAATAAAAGAAGCAAGCAAATTATAATTTAAAAGGAGTTAATAACATGAGCAATAATATTATTCTTACAGGCGATAGACCAACCGGATCACTTCATCTTGGTCATTATGTAGGTTCTCTCAGAAAAAGAGTTGAACTTCAAAACACAGGAAAATTTGATCAGTTCGTTATGATAGCCGATCTTCAGGCACTTACAGATAACGCTGACAATCCTGAGAAGATAAGACAAAACATTCTTGAGGTAATGCTTGACTATCTTGCGGTAGGGCTTGAACCTGACAAGACAACATTCTTCGTTCAGTCACATATCCCAGCACTTTACGAGCTTCCAATGTACTATTCAAACCTCGTTACAATGTCAAGACTTGAAAGAAACCCTACTATCAAGTCTGAGATAAAAATGAGAAACTTTGAAAGAAACCTTCCTGTTGGCTTTATGACATATCCTATCAGCCAGGCAGCAGACATCACAGCATTCAAGGCTAAGTATGTTCCTGTTGGAGAAGATCAGCTTCCAATGCTCGAACAGGCAAGAGAGATAGTAAACAGCTTCAACAGAATTTATAAGTGCGATATACTTGTTGAGCCTGAGGCTGTTCTCCCAGACAACGCAAGCTGCAACAGACTTGTTGGTACAGACGGCAACACAAAGATGAGCAAATCTCTTGGCAACTGTATTTACCTTAAAGACGATGAAAAAACGCTGAAAAACAAGATAATGTCAATGTACACTGACCCTACACACATCAATGTAAGCGACCCTGGTCACACAGAGGGCAATCCGGTATTTATCTATCTTGACGCATTCAGCAAGGACGAAGATTTTGCTAAATACTTCCCTGACTATAAGAACCTCGCAGAGATGAAAGAACATTATGAGCGCGGCGGCCTTGGCGATATGAAATGTAAGAAGTTCCTTAACAACGTTATGCAGGAATTTCTCGCACCTATCAGAGCAAGACGTGAGGAATATGAGAAAGACAAAGAGCAGCTCATAGAGATACTAAAAAAAGGCACACAACGTGCAATAGAGGTTTCAAACGAAACTGTTTCAGAAATAAGGAATGCTATCGGCATAAACTACTTCAACGACAAAACTTTCATTGATAAGTTTGTACTGTAAAGGAAGATTACTATGATTTTACTTATTGACAACTATGACAGCTTTACCTACAATCTTTATCAGGCTGTAGGCGTACTCACAAAAGACATTACAGTAGCAAGAAATGATGAGATAACCATAGATGAGATCGAAAAAATGTCACCTGCGGCTATCATCATCTCCCCTGGTCCTGGTTATCCAAAGGACGCAGGAATTTCCGAAGAGGTCATAAAGACATTCAGTGGCAGGATCCCTATACTTGGCGTTTGTCTAGGACACCAGGCGATAGCCGAAGCATTCGGTGGAAAGATAGTTCACGCAAAGCAGCAGCTTCACGGCAAGCAGACAGATATCAATCTTAACACTGCAAACCCACTTTTCAGCGGTCTGAAAAGCACAATAAAAGCCGCAAGATATCACTCACTTGTTGTTGACAGCATTTCACTTCCTACCTGCCTGTCTGTTATTGCAACTGACGATAAAGCTCAGATAATGGCAATAAGACACAGAGAACACCCGACCTATGGCGTTCAGTTCCACCCTGAGTCAGTTCTCACTGGCGAAGTTGGAAACATGATAATCGAAAACTTCCTGAACGATATCGCTGGCATAAAGACCACAAAAACAAAGTCTGCAGCTCTTCCTGACAGCGAAAGAGTTGAGCTTAAAAAGTATCTCAAAATAGTATGTGATGGAAAGTCACTAACTGAGGACGAAGCTTATAAAGCAATGGATATCATCATGAGCGACAGAGCTTCTAATGCTCAAATCGCCTGCCTGCTCACAGCTCTGAGAATGAAAGGTGAGACTATTGACGAGATAACAGGCTTTGCAAAGGTAATGAGAGAAAAAATGTCAAAGGTCAATGTCAAGGGTACTCTTGATATAGTTGGCACAGGTGGAGATCTTTCAAACAGCTTCAACATTTCCACGACCTCTTCATTTGTAATTGCGGCAGCAGGACAGAAAGTCGCAAAACATGGCAACAGAAGCGTTTCTTCAAAGAGCGGTGCGGCTGATGTTCTCGAGGCTCTTGGAGTTAAAATTCAGTCAACACATGAACAGGCTGAAAAGTCCCTTGACGAGATCGGTCTTTCATTCCTGTTTGCACAGTCATATCACTCAGCAATGAGATTTGTAGGACCAACAAGAGCGCAGATAGGCGTAAGAACTGTTTTCAACATTCTCGGACCTCTCGCAAATCCTGCAAAAGCAGACTTCATGATACTTGGCACATATGATCCTGATCTACTCGAACCAATGGCTAAGGTGCTTATGAATCTTGGCATAAAGAGAGCAATGCTCGTTTACGGCAACGACAGGCTTGACGAAGTTTCTATCTCAGCTCCAACAACTATCTGCGAGATAAACGGCGGAAAGCTTATCAAGTATGAGATAAAGCCTGAAGACTTTGGTCTGAAAAGAGGAAAGCTTGCTGACATCGTTGGCGAGGACGGAAAGGGCAACACAGCTATCACAAGAGGTATACTTGAGGGCACTATCAAGGGTGCAAAGAGAGATATCGTTCTTCTCAACTCAGGCTGTGCACTTTATATCTGCGGCAAATGCGACAGCATCGAAGAGGGCGTAAAGACTGCAGCTGAAATGATAGACAGCGGAAAGGCTCTTAAAAAGCTTGAAGAACTTGTTGAACTTACTAACAGAGGATAAAAAATGATACTTGACAATATCTGCGACAAAAGAAGAGAACAGCTTGAAAGAGATATATCAAAAGTTTCAAGACAGGATATAAAAGCTATGGCAGTCGAAAAGGAATACCAAACTGTTTCCTTTTCAAAATCTATCAAGCGTGATACCCTTTCAGTCATAAGCGAGGTAAAGAAAGCCTCGCCGTCAAAGGGACTTATCTGCCCTGACTTTGACCCTGTGAAAACCGCCTGCGAATATGAGAAAAGTGGTGCGAATGCTATCTCCTGCCTGACGGAAGAGCATTATTTTCAAGGCTCTGGGGAATATCTCAAAGCTATAAGAGCGGCTGTAAAGCTGCCGATACTCGGGCGATCAGCATGTTGATTGGTCTATTGATGACGGACTGCCGGCAGTGATCCCGGCGACCTTATCTCTTGCTATGAGCGGTTACGGTATCGCCCATTCGGATGTCGGCGGTTATACCACCATCATGCATATGCGACGCAGCAAGGAATTGCTCTTGCGTTGGGAGGAAATGAATGTATTTTCACCACTCTTCCGTACCCATGAGGGCAACCAGCCGGTCAACAACGTGCAGTTTGATGATGACGAGGAACTGTTGGCGCAACTTGCCAAGTGCGGCAGGATGCATGTCGCTTTAAAAGATTATCTCAAGGGTCTGGTGGATGAGGAGATCAGCGATGGCACACCGGTCATGCGCCCACTCTTTTATCATTATGATGAGGCAGAAGCCTACACCGAAAAGACAGAGTATCTTTTAGGCAGGGACCTTCTGGTAGCACCGGTTTATGAAGAAGGCGCAAAGAGCCGCACGATCTATCTGCCAAGCGATGGCTGGGTCAACATTTTTGACGGCAAGGAATATGCAGGCGGACATATGATCGTGGAAGCACCGATCGGCAAACCACCGGTATTTGTTAGAAAAGACAGTAAAGACTACGAAGCACTCATGCAAGTAGCCCAAGCATAAAATTTATAAAAAGGAGATTACGAAAATGAAGTATTTTTTAGACAGTGCAAAAATTAACGAGATCCGTGAGGCATATGACACATTTGGTATTGATGGTGTTACAACAAACCCAAACCACATCATGTTGTCCGGTAAGCCATTCAAGGAAGTTTTAAAAGACATGGTAGAGTTTGTAGAGGAAAAGGACATCGTAGGTTATGAAAAGTTCCCAATCTCTGTTGAGATTAACCCACATCTGGATGATGTAGATGAAATGGTGGCTATGGGCTCTGAGATCGCTGCCATGTGCGACAACTTTGTCATCAAGATCCCTTGTACACAGTCCGGTATCACGGCCGCAAGAATTTTGGAGAAAAAGGGTGTCAGAACCAATGTGACCTTAGTTTTCTCAGCATCACAGGCTATCGTTCCTGCAAAGAATGGTTCCCTTTTCGTTTCTCCATTCATCGGATGGAAGGAAAACAGTGGTGAAGACTGCAAGGAATATATCCAGGATATCGTTGATATTTACAAGAATTATGGATTCTATGGCAAGACCCAGATCATCTGTGCAGCCGTTCGTAACGGTAAGCAGTTTGTTGACTGCGCAAGAGCAGGTGCTGATATCGTGACCGCAGGATTGCAGGTATATAAGGACAGCATGTATCATCCATTTACAGATTACGGCATGGCAAAATTCCAGGGCGCATGGGATAAGACAGTCACAGAGTAAATTTGCAGGAAAATCAGGAGGTTAGGTAATGAAGATCGGATTTATCGGACTCGGCATCATGGGCGAGTCCATGTGTGAAAATATTGTAAAGAAGCATGACGACAAGGTATATGTTTTTGACTTTGTCGAAGCAAAGGTAAAGCAGTTGGAGGCAGTGGGAGCCGTAGCATGCAGCAGTTCCAAGGAAGTAGCGGAACATGCAGATGTCATCATTTCCATGGTGCCAAAGTCAGAACATTCCAGAAGTGTCTACAATGAAGTCCTTCCGGTACTGGATGCTACAAAGACCTGTATCGATATGTCAACGATCGATCCGTCTGTTTCTGTTGAGATCTCAGAGATGGTCAAGGCAACAGGCGCACAGTTTATCGATGCCCCGGTTGTTAAGAGTAAACCTGCAGCTATTGCACCCCGCCCAGCGTGGGGGAAAAATACGACGGGAACGCAATCAAAATGTGAAAGAT
>OGZW01001198.1_pt1 | contig 21139 bp, 18 predicted proteins | sample 1577001 | NCBI WGS metagenome assembly OGZW01 (sample SAMEA3541519, study PRJEB24748) | human gut metagenome | biome: human gut; feature: human-associated habitat; material: faeces | place: China | collected 2012 | reverse complement strand
GATTTTGAACCATTTTTTGCTCTATTCTCTCCAAAGTCGGTTGAATTTCTTTCCCCCTCCAGCTCGCTCATGCCCTCCGGCAGGTCCAGCCCGTCCCGCAGCAGCATCTCCTCCGGCACGTCCCGGTACAGCTGGCGGAAGTCGTGAAGGCCGATGGCCTCCAGCATCTCCTGCCGCTGGGCGGGCGTGGAGGGAACATAGCTTCCCATATCAGCCCTCCTGCTGGCAGAAGGCCTCGTAGCCGTCGGCGTCCAGCAGCTCCTCCGTGGCGGTGACGCCCTCCACCTTGATGATCCATGCGTCGTAGCACTGGCTGTTCAGCAGCTCCGGAGCGTCCAGCAGCTCCTCGTTGACAGCGCACACCGTGCCGGACACAGGGCTCACCAGATCGCTGACGGCCTTCACGGACTCCACGTCGCCAAAGGCCTCACCGGCGGTGACCTCATCGCCCTCGCCGGGCAGGTTCACAAACACCACGTCGCCCAGAGCGTGCTGGGCAAAGTCAGAGATGCCGATCACAGCCACACCGTCCTCGGTGTGGATCCACTCGTGGGACTTGGAATACTGCAAATGGGTGGGATAGTTCATGATGTGTTCCTCCGTTTTCGTTTCAAATATTCAAAGCTATTGATAGAGATGCAGATTGGTATGCTCCGCCGGGATCAGAAGCCGATCTGGCCCATGAACTGCTCCAGCGCCGTCTGGAACTCCGGGCCGTCGAAGCAGTAGTGCATGGTGGTGTAGCGGCTGCGGAGACGGGAGACCTCCTGCCCTACGTCCTTTCCCCGCAGGATGCAGTCCGCCATCAGACCGGCCAGCTCCGTGAACTCCGTCTGGCCGAAGCCAAACCGGGTCATTTCGCTGACGCCCATCCGCAGAGCGCCGGAGGCGGTGAAGCCCTCCTCGTCGGGGGTGGCCTGATAGTTGACGATGATGTTGTTCTCCTCCAGCCGCTCGGCTACCTCCGGGCCGGTGCCGTAGCCCACGTCCACCAGCACCTGATGGGTTTCGGTGTAGCCGATGGCGGGATCGCCCAGCACGTGGAGACCCGCCTCATGGAGGGCCTTGGCAAAGTACTTGGCGTTGTCAATGACGGCCTTCTGATAGCTGTCCTTGAAGTAGTTCATCTCATAGGCCGCCATCAGCAGCCCCAGCTGGGTCCTTGGTGGCGGAGCAGGATTTGCCAGTAAAGAAGTATTCTTTGTGATCCTGACACACTGGCTGTTCTACTTGCTGGCAGTAATTGGATCAACAACAATTGGATCAAGGCTACTTCGTGCAATTTTGAATGTGTCTGAGAATCATACAGTACGGACTGTAATTACGCTGATTGTTTTCTTTGGAATGCTGGCAATATCAGTTGCTTATCTGATCGCAGATACGTACAATCCGTTTTTGTACTTTAGATTCTAGAGAGTTATAGAAAACAGTGAACGACAACAATTAAGGTGAAAAGATGAAGAAAGATAGACAGAGAAAAGTACAGGAGCAATTGGTTGGTATTATATTTATTCTGACCTTGTTTCTATTCCTTATTATAAATGTTATTGTGCCTGACAGAGAAAAATCAGTGCAGGAGAACCGTATGCTTGCAACGAAGCCAAAGTTTCGCCTGAGCAGTCTGATAAGCGGAGATTATGATGAGAAATTTGAAGCTTATATGGATGATCAGTTTGTTGGAAGAGATATGTGGAGAAAGCTGAAAGTTACGGTAGACCGGATTTGTGGAAGTCGTCTGGAAAATGGTGTCTACATCGGCAGGAATGGACAGCTGTTAGAGCAGATTGAAGTTGCGGACGAGAATCATCTTGCTGCAAATATCAAGGCAATCAAATCATTTTCAGAGAGCCAGAAAAAGATTCCGGTTCGTATGATGCTTGTTCCGGATGCAGCAAATGTGCTGAATCATTCACTTCCAGCATTGGCAAAGCCGGAAGATCAGACGCAGATGTTCAGCATGGTGCGAAAGGATCTTGGAGATAGCGTTGAGTGGATTGACGTGTCAACGGAATTGAATAAACATAAGACAGAGAAGATTTATTACAAAACGGATCATCACTGGACGACACTTGGTGCATTTTATGCATTTCAGGCGGCGGCACCATCCCTTGGGATTGAAGGAGACCTTTCAGGAAAATATGTTTCCCACGCAGTTTCTAACAGTTTCAACGGAATGTTGGCGTCAAAAAGCGGAGTGAATCTGGGAGAGAAGGAACAGATTGATATTTATGTGCCGACAGAAGAAGATACAGACTTGATCATAGATTATGTGGATGAAGGAAAGCGTTCCACATCCTTATATGATTCTTCTAAATTAAAGGAGAAAGATCAGTATACGGTATTTCTAGGAGGAAATTCATCCCTTCTTGATATCCGTACAGTTTCTACAAGCACAAAGCGTCTTCTTCTTGTGAAAGATTCCTTTGCGAATTCATTTATACCGTTCCTGACACCGTACTACAGAGAAATCGTAGTTGTGGATCCGAGATATTACAGCGGAACGATCAATGATCTTATGGATTCCTACAGAATCTCAGAGGTTCTGTTTTTATACAGCGGAAATACATTTTTCAAAGACAATAATATAAGTGGAGTGTTTGCAGTTGAGTAATCGAATCAAAGAAGAATTTTTACAGAAGAGTGAGCCGGTAAGGCTGAATAAATATTTGAGCGAGGCGGGCGTGTGTTCCAGAAGGGAGGCAGACCGCCTCATTGAGACTGGACGCGTGACAGTTGATGGACAGTGTGCGCAGACCGGTATGCGTATCGTGCCGGGACAGGTCGTGAAAGTTGGAAATAAAGTTGTCTCAAAACAGGATGAGATGATCGTGCTGGCAGTAAATAAACCGCGTGGAATCGTTTGCACAGAAGAACGCAGAGAGAGGGACAGCATTGTCCGTTTCCTGAATTATCCAGTGCGTGTGACTTATATCGGACGACTTGATAAGGATTCTCATGGACTCCTTCTGATGACGAACAACGGTGATATCATCAATAAAATGATGCGTGCAGCCAATAAACATGAGAAAGAGTATAAAGTAACTGTTGATAAAGAAATTACGGAAGATTTCTTAAAGAAAATGGCAGTAGGAGTTCCGATCCTTGATACTGTGACCCGTCCGTGTACTGTGAAAAAGATTGGAAAGTATACATTTTCCATTATCCTGACACAGGGGTTAAACCGTCAGATTCGCAGAATGTGTGAAGCTCTCGGATATGAAGTGAAGGATCTTTTACGCGTCCGTGTGATGAACATTACATTGGATGGATTGAAGGATGGACAGTACAGAAAACTAACAGATCAGGAATTGAACGAATTATATGATCAGCTGAAAGATTCTTCTGCATTGCCTGGTGGAAAATATCAGGAACAGTGGGCAGCAGCACAAGATAATAGAACGAGACATGGGAAAGGGAAGAAGCGATGATAGATGAGCAGAAAGAAATGAATCACATGCGAGAGCTGGTAGAACTTCTAAACAGAGCGAGACGTTCGTATGAGCAGGAAAATACAGAAATCATGAGCAACTACGAGTATGATAAGCTCTATGATGAACTGCTGGAATTAGAAGAAAAGCTTGGTACAAGAATGGCGAACAGTCCGACGGTAAATGTTGGATATGAAGTGCTCAGTGAGCTCCCGAAAGAGCGTCATGAGCGTCCGATGCTTTCCCTGGATAAAACGAAAGAGGTGGAAAGACTGAAGGAATTCTTAGGAGGGCAAAAAGCATTGATCTCCTGGAAACTGGATGGACTTACGGTTGTTCTGACTTATCAGAACGGAGAACTTGCGAAGGCAGTCACAAGAGGAAACGGAGTGATCGGCGAGGTCATTACAAACAATGCGAAAGTATTTAAAAATGTACCGCTTAAGATTCCATATCAGGGAGAACTTGTACTGCGAGGAGAGGCGGTTATTTCCTATAAAGATTTCGAGAAGATCAATGAAGAGATTGAGGATGTAGATGCGAAATATAAGAATCCACGAAATCTTTGCAGCGGTTCTGTTCGTCAGCTGAATAATGAAATCACTGCAAAGAGAAATGTAAGATTCTACGCATTTACACTCGTTCGTGCAGAAGGCGTGGACTTCCAGAATTCCAGAAAATATCAGATGCAGTGGCTTGAAAACCAGGGATTTGATGTTGTGGAGAACCATGAAGTGACAAGAGATACGATTGAAGAGGAAGTGGCATGGTTTGCCCGTGAGATTGAGCACAACGAAGTTCCGTCGGACGGTCTTGTGCTTGTGTACGATGATATTGCTTACGGACAGTCACTTGGAACAACAGCGAAGTTCCCAAGAGATTCCTTTGCCTTCAAATGGGCAGATGAGATCCGCAACACAAAGTTGCTTGAGATTGAGTGGAGTCCGTCACGAACAGGTCTGATCAATCCGGTGGCGGTTTTTGAGCCGGTAGAGCTTGAAGGAACGACAGTCAGCCGTGCAAGCGTCCATAATATCAGCATTATGGAAGAACTTGAACTTGGCGTTGGAGATGAGATCCAGGTATACAAGGCGAACATGATTATTCCGCAGATTGCGGAGAATCTGACAAGAAGTGGAGTGAAAGATATTCCCAAAGTCTGTCCGGTCTGTGGAGGTGAGACGAAAATCTCTATGGAAAATGAGACAAAGACGCTGTATTGTACCAATCCGAAGTGTCAGGCAAAGCATGTGAAGTCATTTGCACTTTTTGTGAGCAGAGATGCGATGAATATTGAGGGTCTTTCAGAGGCGACGCTGGAGAAATTCATTTTCCACGGTTATGTGAAAGACTTTACAGATCTCTTTCATCTTGATAACTACAGAGATGAGATCATGACAATGGATGGCTTTGGCGAAAAATCTTTCCTGAAACTGCAGAGCAGTATTGAAAAGGCAAGAAAGACAACGCTCGCAAGACTGGTTTATGGTCTCGGAATCCCGGGAATCGGAAGTGCGAATGCTAAGGTGATCTGCCGAGCACTTGGAAATGATTCGCAACGCGTGCTTCAGGCAGAAGAGGCAGAACTGGTCGAGATCCAGGGCGTTGGAGCTGTTATGGCGAAGAGCTATGTCGATTATTTTAAAGAAGAAGATCATCAGGAACTCTTTAAACACCTTCTTAATGAAGTGGAATTAGAAGAAGAGGAAGTAACAGAAGACAGTCAGAAATTTGCCGGAGTGAACTTTGTGATTACCGGAAGTGTTGAACATTTTGCAAATCGTGCAGAAGTAAAGGCAGAGATTGAAAAACGTGGCGGTAAGGTGACGGGAAGTGTCACATCAAAGACAAATTATTTGATCAACAATGACGTAAATTCAACATCTTCAAAAAATAAAAAGGCAAGAGATCTTGGGGTTCCGATTATTTCAGAAAAAGATTTTCTGGAAATGCTGTAGAGAAATTGTTGCCGGGGACAAGTACTTTGAATTGTAATATGAAATGACTGGGAGATGATAGCGTGAAGAAAAATAAATTCTATCCGTTGGGTGGAACCACGGTATTTCTTGTGGATCAATGGGCAAAGCACTATGTGGAAAAGAATCTCAAGATGGGTGAAAAGAGGAAACTGACAGAGAAACTGGAACTTCGACGTATTCATAATCCGGGAATCTGCCTGGGAGTTTTTGCAAATAAACCGGAAAAAGTGAAAAAGCTTACAGAAGTAGGAACAGGTATTGTGACAGTGATACAGATGCTGACACTTCTAGGGAACAGCAATATTTTAAGAAAAACCGGAATCACACTTGCGGCAGCAGGTGCTTGGAGTAACTTGACGGACCGTTATCATAAAGAGAAGGTTGTTGATTACATCGGAGTTAAGACAGGAAAGGAAAAGTTGGATCAAGTAACATATAACCTGGGAGATTTTGCAATTGGAGCAGGTGGGGTTCTCTGGGTTCTTGGTTCTATGTTTAAGAAAGAAGGTAAAGAATTATGATTCAGGATATACAGCCACATCAGTTTGATAACCAGTACAAACCATGCCCTCCGGATGCGCAGAGCTATGCATTGTATTACGAAGGACAAAGTGCACTGCTGAAGAAAAGGAAAGATGGAATTGATTTTCCAAGATTTCGTGATTTGGAACGGCTTAATGAAGAAATTTATGAAGAAGCAGTTTATCTGTTTACGATTGACGAGGAACGCTTTTATCTGGTACAGAATATTAGTCGTGAACGGTTGTCAGAGTTTACAATGGAGAATAAAGAATCTTTCCGTTATGCAGAACCGCAGTATCTTGCATTTGCCGGAATTACCGGTTATCAGTTGAACAACTGGTATCGTAATCGCAAGTTCTGTGGACGCTGTGGACATAAGATGAGACATGATGAAAAAGAACGTATGATGCGTTGCAATCATTGTGGCAATATGGAATTTCCGAAGATTTGCCCGGCCGTAATTATCGGAGTGACTGACGGAGATAAGATCCTGATGTCAAAATACGCCGGGAGAGCATATAAAAAATATGCACTTCTTGCAGGATTTACCGAGATTGGAGAAACAATCGAGGAGACTGTTCAGCGTGAAGTAATGGAAGAAGTCGGACTGAAAGTCAAGAACATACGTTATTATAAGAGCCAGCCGTGGTCTTTCAGTGATACGATCCTGATGGGGTTCTATTGCGACCTGGATGGAGAGGAAGAAATTACATTAGATCGGGAAGAACTGGCACTGGCAGAATGGTTCCGAAGGGATGAGATTCCGGTGGAGCCGAGCAGAGACAGTTTGACAAACGAGATGATCATCAAGTTCAAAAACGGTGAAGTGTAAAACTTTTTTATAAATGTGAATAAATCCAATGAGAAAACGGAAAGATGTGAATACCTCTGAGAAATTCATGTCTTTCCGTTTTGATATACTTGTTTAATTGCGTGATATTGCAGTAATAACAGTTAAGCTTCAGGACATGTGATTTTAATCACCTGCTCGATCATGTGATGAAGCAGCTGAGCCTGGTTTGTGTCTGCTGCTTTGTAGTAAACTTCTTTCCCCTCCCTGCGGCTTGTGATCAGTCCGTAAGATTTCAGCTGGCGGAGGTGGTGAGAGACAGCCGGGCTACTCATGTCCATCATGGAAGAAATGTTGATCACACATTCTTCGCAGTGGCAGAGAAGCCAGAAAATGCGTACCCTGCTGTTATCTCCGAGGACCTTGAACAGGTCAGCAACAATCTGGAAATCCTCCGTCTTTGCAATATTATCTATAAGAAGTTCTGTATTCAGATGTTCACCATGATTATGCGGTAAAGTATGGTCAGCCATAAACAATTCTCCTTCAATTCAGTTTTGAAATTCAATAGCGCTTTCGGCAACTCTATAATCATAAAGGTATTGTAACATAAAAATACCAAAACCACCGTATACCGCAATGTGAAGCTGCTGTTGGAAAACGGCTGGCTCAAACAGGTGTGCCATCCGTCCCTCGGCACGCTCTACGAACGCACGGGAAAGGGGCATCACCATCATTTCCACTGCCGGGTCTGCAACCGGGTGTATGATCTGCCCGGCTGTGCCCTGAACGAGCGGGAGGCCGCTCCCTCAGGGTTCCTCGTGGAGGATCACGAGTGTTTCCTGTTTGGGGTCTGCCCCGCCTGCCACGCTTGAGGGAAAGCCAAGGTGCCACGAGGCCAGTTCAACCCTCGTAACCTTGTCTCTTCTCCTTGCGCTTTTTTCAACGATTTTTTGATGGCGGAGTCCGGGCCTACTCTGTGCGGCGGCTATGATATTGCCTGTTCCGCTGAAGCCCGGACCGTTTGAGATCTGCTAGAGCCCGAGCAGCAAGCGGAGATAGATCAGGATGATGATCGTGTTGATGCCGATGGTCGGGAGCCATTCCTTATAGTGGAGACGTGAAACAAGCAGGCTGACGATCACCACGCCGAGGGTCCACAAGGCTATGGCGAACAGTTCGGCAAAGCCGGCGGCCATGGCCCGGCCCGCGCCATCGCTGCCCGTGACAACGTAGCAGTGTTCCATGTACAGGGGGTTGTTTTGAAAGAACAGAAATATCATTTATACCTTTCCAAGGACGAATACAGCGAAATGTTGCAATCACTTATCCGTTTGAAGAACAGCCTGATAGCACAAGGCAGATACACGGACGCAGCAGATGATATTCTTTGCAAGGTGCTTTCAGCCAAGAAAAGAAAGTTCAAAATCAAATATATCTGAACACGAATAAAGACCGCCTACACTTTTGTAAGCGGTCTTTGCTAATTTAGAGTAAGTTCGACAAACTGGAATTTAGATCATGATTCATATGGATAGTAGTGTTCTGCCTTCGACTGAAATTCACATAATTTTAATATTTTCATATCCTTATCAAAATCTGCTATTGTAACACCATCAAAGCCATCTATCTTACCATCATAATTACATCTGAAGTACCATTCAACAATTAACGTTTGGTTTTGCTCGAATATTCGCTTGATTGTCCATTCCAATACTTGTCCCTTATTATTCCAATTTTCAAACCATGTTACAATTTGTGATAAGCCATGATATTCAGGTCCATAGCATTCACTATACAAAGCATTTTCAGAAAAAGTCTGTTTTACAATCTCAACATCATTATCTAACCAAGACTGAAAATATTTCTTAATGACATCTACTTTCATATTATTCTCCACAAATTCAAATTTGTCTTTCTCTTAATTTCCTATTGTACACCAAAATTATGAATATTTCTACCCGCCGTCTATTGACCTCGATTACGAGGGAAATAGGCGACTTTTTGTTTGCAAAAATTTTTTCAAGAAATTTTGAAAAAACACCCCCCCAAAAACGCTCTCCCATTTCAAACAAGTGAAAAAACCACGAAAAATTTGCAGGTTTTGGACGAGAATTTACTAACAGTGAAATCCCAGAAAAGCCAGTAAAATCAAGGATTTTCGGGGATTTGTAGGGAACCAAAAATGCCCCTCGGGGGGGGCTTCTCCTAAGCGGTAGGCCGGAGGTTCAAATCCTCTACGGGACGCCAAAAGCTGCAAGGCACCCGGCCTTGCGGCTTTTTCTTTGCTTTTCCACGGCAGAAATTTGGCTGCCGCAGCCGCAGTCACACATTCAAAGACCGAGCCAAGGACCAGGACCACCCGGGGCTGGGCGAAAACGGCAAATTCCACAGCAAAGCGGACGAGCACCCCTTACCGGACGGTACCGTGCTGACCTATGCACTGGTGGGCAATCAAAACTGCGGCAAGACCACCTTGTTTAACCAACTGACCGGTGCCAAGCAGCATGTGGGCAACTTTCCCGGCGTAACCGTGGATCGCAAAAGCGGTGCCGTGCACCGATGTATTCACGCCGTAATCCACCTGATTGAGGACCACGCTGCGCTCGCCGGGCTGCCGGACTGGCGCTGTGGCAGTGTTTGATTGCGTGGGTGGTTGCCTTTGTGATCCACGGGATCGGAGCGCTGCTGTGAATATTTGGGACATTCTGCTGCTGGCAGCCATTGGAACGGCGCTGTTCCTGGCTGTCCGCGCCTTGATTCGGCGCAAAAACTGCGGCTGTACCGGCTGCGAAAGCTGTAACCGCTGCGCCTATTGCCGAAAAAACGAACGCAAGCAAAAACCGAAATCATAAAAAAAGCAAAAAGGAAAGCACGCTGTCTGCCTGCTTTCCTTTTTTTTGCACAATCAAACGCCTTTATACCTATTGTGTTGTGCCGCCTGTAATTTTACACATTTTCCACCGCGTTTTCCCCAAATAAAGCCGGCTGCTGTGTGGAAAACCCCAATATGCCCGCTGCAAAACGCAAAGCAGAAAAAGCGCCCGGCAAAACCGGGCGCCTGCCAAAAAGCGGGGTATGGAGGGTACTGCTTAAATATCGTCCCGCTTTAGAGTCTCAATAATGTTGTCCTTTTTAATTTTATCCACAGCGTACAGCAGTGCAATCGCAATCACGGCAAACACCGCCAGCGCCGCCGCCAGATAATAATACCAGCGGAAGGTATAGCCGTAGTCAAAGGAGCCGCCCAATATCTTGTACATCAGGTAATCCAGTCCCAAGCTAACCGGCAAGCCCCATACCAGCGCCATAACGCCGTAGCGAATATTCTCCAAATAAATGGACTTCTTAAAGGATTTGGGCGTCATACCCACGCTCTTAATCATGGCGAACTCTCGGCGCCGCTCCTCCATACCGGAAGAAATGGTATTGATAATGTTCATAACGGAAATCAGGGTAATCAGGGTAATAAAGCCATAGCCAAAGGTCATCACCACCACATTCAGCGCCTGCATGGTCTGAGCCTGTGCCGCCGCGTCATAGCCGGTATGGCTGATGCCGTTTTGTACCTCATCCAGCACATCGGACACCCGGTTATACACATCGTCATGGTCCTGGGCAGTGATATAGTACCGGGCATAGCTGACAGTATTGCCCTTTGCCAAAACAGACGGAAAATGCCCCAGATAGCTGTGCATGGGCACCACCAAAGTGGGGCGCATAAAGCTGCCTAAAAGATTGCTTGCTTCCTTGTTCATCTGGGCAGCCACCTTTGCCGTGTACTTGGCATACAGCTCGTTGCCCTCACTGTCATAGCCCACCATAGCGCCGGTAAAGGTTTGACCTACCAAGCTGCCTTGCAAGGGGCTTAACGCCAAGCGTTGCTTCTTCTCCGTTGCCACTTGCACCCGGTTGATTAAAATACCCGTGGGGATTTTGTCATCCTGACAAACAGACGGGTCTATGCCTGCCTCCTTTGCCAAGGTGGCAAAGGTGTCGTTGTCCACACCCAACACATTCACGGAGCGGTCCATATTGGCTTTCTTTGCCTCCGCCGTCAGTTGCTTATCCAAGCCGTCCACCATCATCTGATTATCGGCACAAATACGAATACTCTCAATTCCGGGCACATTGCTGACCTTCCGATTAACTTGCTCCACCTGGGCAGCGGTCAACGGCCCGTCGGTATTAAAAATGCTCTCGTACACATCAAAGCTCATACCGTCGTACTCATTGTCAAGGGCGTTGGTGAGCATACCGGTAAAGTTGGCGGTGCTGAGAAACAGAATGACGCTGACTGCCAGGGCAAACACCACCGTGCGGGAGCGCTTGGCGTTGCGCTTGTAGTTCTTTACCGCCAGCACATCCTCAAAGCCAAAGAGCTTTTGGCGCAGGCGAGAGGTTTTCAGCTTCTTTGCCTTTTTCACCTTCACGGTGTTGGTTTGGCGCAGCGCCTCAATGGGGGTCACCTTGGACGCCCGGTGCGCCGGGATCCAAGCAGAGATAAAGATGGTTAACGCACTGATAAGCGCGCTGAAAACAATGATTTTCCAGTTCACCACCGCGTGCAGGCGAATGCTGTCGCCGGTGGCCACCATAACGGTTTTCATAAAGCTGTCGCTAAGGGCACGCAGGGTAACGGCAATGCCGCCGATGCCGCAAAGAATACCGATGGGAATACCGATACAGCCTAAGATGAAGCCCTCAAAATACACGCTGCCCCGCTTTTGGGTGCGGGTGGCACCCACGCTGGCCAGCATACCCAAGTACCGGGCCCGCTGCTGATAAGACACCGCAAAGCTGTCATAGATCATAAACACGGAGGCAAATATGATAATCAGCAAGATAATGGCCATAAAGCCGTACAGCGCCCGGGTGATCTCACTGTTCATCTGCACCCCGCTGTACATCAGGTAGTCCGTGTGGGTAAAGAACCGGGCGCCGTCATTCGCCTTTACCACCTCAGCACCGTACAGGGCTTTGGCGGCAGCCTTTATGTCCGTTGGCGTGTTGCTGCCCAAAGGGGCAAACTGCACCTGGGCAATGTAAGTGCCCATGGCGTCCGTTACCGTATCATCCAGCCCGCAAAAGGCGCTGTAAAAGCCGGTGAGCTGGTTGTCATTCTCCAAAATCCCGCAGATGGTATAGGTGCGCTGTGCCGTCTCCGGCTCAACCTGCGGATCGGCGGAATAGGTGGTAAAGGGCAAAGTGACCGTGTCGCCCACTTTCCACTTTAAGTCATTGCGGGTGATAAAGCCCTTGGTCACCAGCAGCTCCCGGGCGGTTACCGGCAGGCGGCCGGTGGCGGGCTTCATACTGTATATCGTAAAAAGATTTTGGTTGCAAGCCAGCACATCGGTGCGGCTTTTGCTGCTGTCCGAATCTGCCTTACTGCTGATCTCGCCCAGATCCATAGACAAACCGATGGCCTTTACATTCTTTTGCTTTGCCAGGGTCTGCACATCCTTGCTTTTCAGCTCGTTATACTGGGCATGCCAGGCGCCGTCATAAGAGGCGGTGATCTCACCCATGGTGTTCATCAGTGACTCCACGCTGGTAAACACCGCCGTCACCATCGCCACACTGATGATAATGCCAAACAGGGTGATGACGGTGCGCTTTTTGTTCGCCCATAAGTGGCGCCAAGTTAACTTATTGATGATCTTCACTGGCGGATCACCTCATCCTTCACAATTTTGCCGTCCTCAACGGCAATCACCCGGTCTGCGTCCAGCGCAATGCGCTCGTCATGGGTAATGATAATAACCGTTTGATTCAGCGACTTGTTAAAGCTGCGCAGCAGCTCCACAATTTCTTTTGAGTTTTTGCTGTCCAGATTACCGGTAGGCTCATCCGCCAGCAAAATGGCAGGATTGTTCATCAGCGCACGGCCGATAGACACCCGCTGCTGCTGACCGCCGGACAGCTCTGAGGGCAGGTGCCCCAGTCTGTGCTGCAAGCCCAGCACCTGCACCAAGGAATCAAAGTGCGCCCGGTCCACCTTTTTGTCATCCAGCAGCAAGGGCAGCGTCATATTTTCCTCTACGGTCAAAATGGGAATCAAATTGTAAAACTGATAAATCAGACCGATTTGGCGGCGGCGGAAGATGGCCAGCGCCGTCTCGTCCAAAGTGGTAATATCCGTTCCGTCCACATACACATGCCCGTCCGTAGGCGTATCCACACCGCCCAGTATATGCAGCAGGGTGCTTTTGCCGGAGCCGGACGGTCCGATGATGGCCACAAACTGTCCTTTCGGCACGGTAAAGGACACATCGTCCAGCGCCCGTACCTCCGTATCGCCCTTACCGTAAATTTTAGATAAGTGCTCAATTCTCAAAATGTCCATAATGGCTCTCCTTTTCGCTTTGTTACCCTGATTATACCCGGCCAAAGTGTCAGCTCGGTGACAGTTTTGGTGACAATTTTGTCATCTTTCCCCCTGCGGGAGATGAGATCCGGCTTTGCTCCGATTCTTTTATACCATATCTTGTATGCCTCTGGCAAGCACCCACTATTTTGCAAAATCTCTTTACAACGGCGGGGGTTTGTGCTATAATTGGCTCGCTGTGTACGGATCACACGGTATCGGGTGCAAGCTCCTACGGAGAGTCACCGATCCCGTAACTGTGTCCTCCGCCAATCGGCAAATACTGTAATGAGGTGAAAGATTATGACACAAGCTGAGAAGCAAGAAATCATCAAGGCTTACGCAACCCACGAGGGCGACACCGGTTCTCCCGAGGTACAGGTAGCTGTGCTGACCACTCGTATTAACGAGCTGACCGAGCACCTGAAGACCCACAAGAAGGATCATCACTCCCGCCGCGGTCTGCTGAAAATGGTTGGTCACAGACGCAACCTGCTGGTTTATCTTTACAACAAGGATGTAGAGAGATACCGTAGCCTGGTGAAGAAGCTGGGTATCCGCGATACCATCGACAAGTAAGAACGCGCAAGCAGACGACGGAGCACTTCTGTCGTCTGCCTTTTTTGTCCAAGGCAAAATCGTATCTTCCAAGGAGGTTCTACTAATAGTAGTAAATTGAGGTCACCGGGTGCGGCGGCTTGAATTTATTACTATTGTGCCTCCTTGATGATAAATATTATTTATGAAAGAGGTAACCAAATGTTTTTCAAGAACTACAAAGTTTGGGAAACGGAACTGGCCGGCAGAAAGCTGACCCTGGAGACCGGCAAAATGTGCGGTCTGGCCGGTGCGTCCATTATGGCCCGCTACGGCGACACCAATGTGCTGTGCAACGTGACCATGAGCGCCAAACCCCGCGAGGGCGTGGATTTCTTCCCCCTGAGCGTGGATTATGAAGAGAAGATGTATTCCGTGGGTCGGATCCCCGGTTCTTTCCAGCGCCGTGAGGCTCGTCCTTCCGAGAAGGCCATCCTCACCTCCCGCTGCATTGACCGCCCCATTCGTCCCCTGTTCCCCAAGGATATGCGCAACGATGTAAGTGTTGTGGCTACCGTAATGAGCGTGGATCCGGATTGCTCTCCGGAGATCACCGCCATGATCGGTGTGTCCGCTGCCATCGCCATCTCCGACATTCCGTGGGACGGCCCCATCAGCGGTGTGAATGTGGGTCTGGTAGACGGCCAGATCGTCATCAACCCCACCCTGGAGCAGCGCGCCCATAACGATCTGAACCTGACCGTGGCTTCCACCGGTGACCTGGTGGCTATGATCGAGGCCGGCGGTAACGAGATCGACGACGACACCATGTTCAACGCCATTATGGCCGGTCATGAGGAGAATAAGAAGATCGTTGCCTTCATCAACGGTATTGTTGAGGAAGTGGGCAAGCCCAAGAAGAGCTTCCAGTCCTCCGACCCGGATCCGGCGATCCTGCAAGAGATCGAGGACTTCTGCATTGAAGATGTGAAGAAGGCTCTGGATACCGACGACAAAAATGTGCGCGACGAGCGCCTGCGCCCCATCTATGACGCCGTGCACGAGAAGTTCGATGCGCGCTTCGAGGGCGAAGAGGGCAAGATCGAGGAGATCCTGTACCTGGTACAGAAGCATGTGGTGCGTGCTTGGCTGAAAGACGAGCACAAGCGTGTGGACGGCCGCGGCATTGACGACATTCGTCCCCTGAACGCAGAGATTGACCTGCTGGCCAGAGCCCACGGCTCCGGTATGTTCACCAGAGGCCAAACCCAGGTGCTGTCTGTGACCACCCTTGGCCCCATGAACGACGCCCAGCAGCTGGACGGTCTGGACGAGCAGACCGAAAAGCGCTATATGCACCACTACAACTTCCCCAGCTACTCTGTGGGTGAAACCAAGCCCTCCAGAGGCCCGGGCCGCCGCGAGATCGGCCACGGCGCACTGGCAGAGAAGGCACTGCTGCCGGTTCTGCCCTCTGTGGACGAATTCCCCTACGCCATCCGCGTAGTGTCTGAGGTGCTCAGCTCCAACGGCTCCACCTCTCAGGGCTCCATCTGCGGCTCCACCCTGTCTCTGATGGCTGCCGGCGTGCCCATTAAGGCACCGGTTGCCGGTATCAGCTGCGGTCTGATCACCGGTGACGACGGCGTGTACGGCGACTTTATGACCATGATCGACATTCAGGGTCTGGAAGATTTCTACGGCGACATGGACTTTAAGGTTGCCGGTACAAAGAAGGGCATCACCGCCATTCAGATGGACCTGAAGGTGCACGGCCTGACCCCGGAGATCATCAAAGAGGCCTTTGCCAAGACCCATAAGGCCCGCAACTATATTCTGGACGAGATCATGCTACCGGTGATCAGCGAGCCCCGCAAGCAGCTGTCTCCCTACGCACCCAAGATGCTCACCCTGCAGATCGACCCGGACAAGATCGGCGATGTAATCGGCAAGGGCGGCAAGGTGATCCAGGAGATCCAAAACACCTATGATGTGAAGATCAACATTGAAGAGGACGGCCGCGTGTTCATCAGCGGTATAGATATGGACAAGTGCAACGGCGCTGTGGAAGTGGTGAAGCTGATCGCCACTGACCCGGAAGTGGGCGCCTTCTACAACGGTGTAGTAACCCGCCTGATGAGCTTTGGTGCATTCGTAGAGATTGCACCGGGCAAAGAGGGTCTGGTTCACATCAGCCGCCTGGATGTAAAGCGCACCGAGCGTGTAGAAGATGTAGTGAATGTTGGCGACTCCGTTGTGGTTAAGTGCATTGAGATTGACGATCAGGGTCGCATTAACCTGTCCCGTCGGGATGCACTTATTGAGCTGGAGGGTATGACCCCGGAGAACGAGATCGACGATACCCCCCGCCGCCCCCGCAGAGACGACCACCGCGGTCATGATCGTGACCGCCGCGACCGCCGTCCCCGCAGATAAGGCGTAAAATCGTATAACAAAAGACCGATACCGTAAGTGGTATCGGCCTTTTTTGTTTTGAGAGAATTATAGAGGAAGAATCCCCCCTGCGGCTACGCCGCATGGCGTTGACGGAGGGATTTACCTTTTATTCAATCCCAAAATGCGCCTTTGCCAAGCGCACGGTCTCCATAGCGTCCTTGGCGTAATGGTCCGCGTGAATCATCTCCGCATAAGAGCGGGTAAGCACCGCACCGCCAACGATCACCTTGGCATTGGTGTTCTTGTGCACCAGCTCAATGGTACGCTCCATGGCCGGTACGGTGGTGGTCATCAGCGCAGACAGTCCCACCAGCGTGGCGTTATTGTCCTGCACCGCCTGGAGCACCGTTTCCTCCGGCACATCCTTGCCCAGGTCCAGCACATCAAAGCCGTAGTTCTCCAGCAACACCTTCACGATGTTTTTGCCAATATCGTGAATATCGCCGTGCACGGTGGCCAGCACAATTTTGTGGGGGCTTTTCTTTTGCTTGCCGGTGGTGCGCAGCTTTTCCTTGATCACATCAAAAGCAGATTTGGCCGCGTCTGCGCTCATCAGCAGCTGGGGCAGAAATACTTTATTCTTCTCAAAGCCGTCGCCCACCACATCCAGTGCCGGGATAATATGCTCGTTGATGATTTGCAAGCTGTCCTGCTCTTCCAGCAGCCCAGCAGCGCACTGGCCCGCCTCCTTGCGCATACCTTTGATAATGGCGGTTTTCAGATCCACCGTGGTGCCTGCAGGCGTAGCTGCCGCCGTCTCCGTCACCGAGGTGATATAGTCCTGGCAGTTGTCGTCCAGCCCCGCCAGGGCGTTGTAGCTGTAATAGGCGTTCATCATGGCGTCGCTGAGGGGGTTCATAATCCCGGCGGACAGTCCCGCTTCCAGCGCCAGGGTAAAAAACGCGGTATTGATCATCTCCCGCTTGGGCAGACCAAAGGAAATATTGCTGACGCCCAGGGTGGTGGCAACGCCCAGCTCGTGGCGCAGCACCCGCACCGCCTTCAGCGTCTCAATGGCGTTGCGTTTGTCCGTGCTGACGGTCATCACCAGCGCGTCAAACACCAGCTGGTGCTTCGGGATACCGTATTCCGCAGCGGTGGCAATGATCTTCTTGGCAATGGCAATGCGCCCTTCTGCCGTAGGGGGAATGCCGCTCTCGTCCAGGCACAAGCACACCACAACAGCACCGTACTTCTTCACCAACGGAAAGACGGCGTGCATACTCTCCTGCTTGCCGTTCACAGAATTGAGCATCGCCTTGCCGTTATAATGGCGCAGGCCCACTTCCATAGCCTCCACATCGGAGGTGTCGATTTGCAGCGGCAGATCCAGCACCCCTTGCAGGGCAAACAGCGCCTGCCGCATCATAGCCGGCTCGTCAATCTCCGGCAAGCCTACATTCACATCCAAAATATGGGCGCCCTTATCTTTTTGAGCAATGCCCTCTTTGATAAGATAGTTAATATCCTTTTCCCGCAGGGCGGCTTTCATCAGCTTTTTGCCGGTGGGGTTGATCCGCTCGCCTACAATTACCGGCTTTTTACCCAGCTCCACCGTTTGGGAATAGCTGCTCACCAGGGTGCGGGGCGCCGGGGTGTGCACCACCGCAGGAATGTCCTTGACCCGCTGGATCATCTTTGCAATATGCGCCGGGGTGGTGCCGCAGCACCCGCCCAGATAGCTGACCCCCAGCTTGGCAATGGCCTCCATCTTCTCCGCAAAGGCCTCCGGGTCCACATTATACACCGTCTCGCCGTTGACAGACTCCGGCAGCCCGGCGTTGGGGTTTACGATGATGGGCAGGCAAGTCAGTTCCCGCAGCTGCGCCACCAGGGGCAGCATTTGGTCCGGTCCCATGGAGCAGTTAAAGCCCAGGGCGTCTACCCCCAGTCCCTCCAGCATGGTCACTGCCGTTTCAATATCCGCGCCGGTAAGCAGCCGCCCTTTTTCGTCCATGATCATGGTGGTAAATACCGGCAGGTCACAATTTTCCTTGGCCGCCAGTACCGCCGCCTTCAACTCCAGCGTGTCGCTCATGGTCTCAATAAGCACCAAGTCCGCACCGGGGGCGCCGGCACGAATGGTGCGGGCAAACAGGTCGTAGGCGTCGTCAAACGCCAACTCGCCCATGGGCTGAAGCAGTTTGCCCAAAGGACCAATGTCCAGCACAACTTTCTTTCCGGTGCGGCGCACCAGCGCGGTGGCTGCCTGCACCAGTTCCTCTACATTGTCAAACTTCAGGCCGTTGGCGCCAAAGGTATTGGTGCTGATAAACTCTGCTCCGGCGTCCGCATACGCCTGATGAATGGCGGCGATCTCCTCCGGGTGGGTCAGGTTCAGCGGCTCCGGCAGTTCACCGGGGCCAAGCAAACCGGCTGCCTGGAGCATGGTGCCCATGCCGCCGTCAAAAAAGCGAATCTTATTCATGCGCTTGTCCTCCGTCCTGGGGTTCAATACCGATAATGGCCGTTACGCTCTTGGTAGGGATCATTTGGCAGGTGTCACTAAGGGTCAGCCCAATGCGCTTGGTCAGATCCAACAGAGCAAAAATCTTGCGTTGCTCGGTAATATCCAAATCAAAATAGCCCGGCGAATACCGCTGCCGCAGGGTCAGCCCCCGGGTACGCAGCCGGTTCTCTATACCGTCGCAGACCTCCTCGATCTTAGAGGCCAGCACCGCCTGCATCACCGCGCCTCGGGCAATACCGTCCACCGAGTAGGTGCGCAGCAGCCGATCGCACTCAAAGCCCAAAGTGGCACCGAAAATGCACACCCGATCGCACCCGGCAATGGTTTGCGCCAGGCGGCGGCTCTTGAGAGTAAAGCCCTCCACCTCCAGCGCGTCCTCCGTCACCCGGCAGGGAAAGATCCGTTCCAGGGTGCGGGGCTGCACCGTAGCGTCCACTTCCGCCATACAGTCGTCGATCAGCGCCAGCAACCGGGGATCATCCACCCGTGAGGCGGTGCGCAGATAGTGTAAAATCTCTGTCTTATTCATGAATAATGCTGCCCAACTCTCGCACAATGGCACCGGCCACATCCGGCTTGTTCATGGTGTAAATATGAATATGATCCACGCCGTTGGCCATCAGGTCAATAATCTGCTCGGCAGCGTACACAATGCCCGCCTGCTGCATGGCGTCGTCCCGATCGCCGAAGCGCTCCACGATCTTTACAAACTTGGTGGGCAAAGAGCAGCCGGACAACTTCACCGTCCGCTCCAACTGGCTGGCCTTGGTAATGGGCATGATCCCGGCGATCAGCGGCACATCAATGCCCTTAATGGCGCACATCTCCCGAAAATTGTAAAACACCGTATTGTCAAAGAACATTTGGGTGGTCAGGAAGTCCACGCCGCAGTCCACCTTTTGCTTTAAGTGCTCCAGATCTTCCACCCGGTTTTTGCTCTCCGGATGCACCTCCGGATAGCAGGCGCCGCCAATGCAAAAATCGCCCAGCGTGCGAATTTCGTTTACCAATTGGTAAGCGTGCTCAAAATACTGCTCTGCCGGGAACTGAAAGTCCCGGGGAATATCTCCCCGCAGGGCCAAAATATTCTCAATGCCGTTCTCTTGCAGTTCCGCTACCACCTGATGAATTTTATCCCGGGTAGAGGTCAGGCAGGTCAGATGGGCCAGAGGGGTCACACCGTCGTCCAGGATCTCTCTTGCAATCTCCGTTGTAAAGCCGCTGGTGGTACCCGCAGCACCGTAAGTAACGCTCATAAAGGCCGGGTGGCTCTTTACCATCTCCTTGACCACTGCCTTGGTGCCCTCAATCTTGTCCCACTGCTTGGGAGGGAACACCTCAAAGGATACGGTGGGCTTTTGCTCTAAAATCGCTTTAATCTTCATGCTTTTTATCCTCCGTCAGCAGGTCGGCAAGGGTCCTGCTCTCTAAAAAATCGTCGATCAACCGGTCCAGTTCCTGCCACATGGGGCGGGTCATACAGGCGTGCACCCGGGTGCAGCCGCTGTCGCAGTCCATACAGGCCACCGGCGCCAGCGTGCCCTCCGTCAGCTTTAAGACGGCGCCCACGGTGTAGTCCTCCGGCGCCCGGGTCAGGCGGTAACCGCCGCTTTTGCCCCGGCGGCTCTCTACCATACCGGCTTTATTCAGCATAGCCACAATGGCCTCTAAATATTTCATACTCACTGCCTGCCGCTGGCTGATATCGTGCAGCGAAATATAAGCGTCCGGACATTGCTGGGCCAAATCCAGCATCACTTGCAGGGCGTAGCGACCCTTTGTTGAAATCATCATTTCACATCACCGCAGCAATAATACCACAAAAAAGGTAGGAATTCAACTGCACCGGGCGGTTTTTCCTATATATTATCGGTATAAGCACCATAGGCCGGATCACTGGCGCCGATGGCGCGCACTCTGCCAAAGCGCCCACCGCCAAATGCACCGCGCAAGGATCTGTTTTGCTCCTCTTTTTCATAAATTAAAAATGAGTATTTGATAAGCATAATCGAGATAACAAGAGAATAAGCGAGCAACGACAGGATATATTAAATTTGTTTGCCAAAAATGTTGACTTTGCCCCTTGCCTGTGCTATTATATTCCGGCACGCAGAAAGAGCCAAGCGCTCTGCGGAGAATTTGAACAACGGAGGACTAGCGATTATGTCAACATTTATGCCTAAAGCGGACGAGATCGAACGCAAATGGTATGTGATCGACGCTGCTGACAAGCCCCTGGGCCGCGTAGCCGCTGAGGCTGCCACCCTGCTGAGAGGCAAGCATAAGCCGATCTTCGCCCCCCATGTGGATTGCGGCGATTTTGTCATCATCATCAACACCGATAAGGCCGTTCTCACCGGCGACAAGCTGAACAAGAAGCTGTATCAGCACCACACCGGCTACATCGGCAACCTGAAGGAAGTCAAGTATGGCACCCTGATGGCCGAGAAGAGCGACTTCGCCATGGAACTGGCTATTAAGGGTATGCTGCCGGACAGCACTCTGGGTCGCAAGCAGCTGACCAGATGCCGCATTTTCAAAGGCGCAGACCACAAGCACGAGGCCCAGAAGCCGGAAGCTTGGAAT
>OGZW01001194.1_pt1 | contig 21153 bp, 19 predicted proteins | sample 1577001 | NCBI WGS metagenome assembly OGZW01 (sample SAMEA3541519, study PRJEB24748) | human gut metagenome | biome: human gut; feature: human-associated habitat; material: faeces | place: China | collected 2012 | reverse complement strand
AGTAATGTATCTGTAGAACAGGTACTGAACAAAATCGAGGAGACTTCTGACTACGTATTCCTCTATAATGATGAGACGATTCAAAAGAGTCGTATTGTGTCTGTAAGAAGTAAATCCGGAAAAATTACTGATATTCTGGATGATATATTCAAAGGAACGGATATATCGTATACTGTGATTGATAAACAAATAATATTGTCTAAATCAAATAAAGTTAACCAGACTGCTAAGGCTATTCAGATAAAAGGTACGGTAAAAGATGCCTTGGGAGAGCCGTTAATTGGTGTCAGTGTATTGGTGAAAGGTACTTCTAACGGTACGGTGACTGATTTGGACGGGAGATTTTCTTTGAATGTTTCCGTTGGAGATATTCTTGAATTCTCGTATGTTGGTTATGCAGCTCAGTCGGTAACGGTAAAAAATGCGAATCCGTTGGATATTGTGTTGAGTGAAGATGCGCAAGCTCTGGACGAGGTGGTAGTAACCGCATTGGGTATCAAGAGAGAAGCTAAGGCTTTGACGTACAATGTGCAGGAAATAAAAGCAGCCGGTCGGAATAGGGCTTGGTCTGCGCCATCGAGCGTCCGATGAAAATTTCATCGTGCCCGGATTCAAACGAGATCGAGCCGAGCCTTTCGCTCATGCCGTACACCGTGACCATCTTGCGCGCGATCTGCGAGGCGCGCTGAATGTCGTTCGACGCGCCGGTCGAAATGTCGCCGAGCATCAGCTTTTCCGCCACGCGCCCGCCGAGAAGCGAGACGATCTGCTCTTCCATATAGCGCTTGGACTGATACGAGCGGTCCTCCGCCGGCAGCGAGATCGTCATGCCGCCGGCGCCGCCGCGCGGGACGATCGTGATCTGGTGCACGGGGTCGTGCGTGGGCAGAGCGTGCATCACGATGGCGTGACCGGCCTCGTGATAGGCGGTGAGCTTGCGCTCCTGTTCGCTCACGACGCGGCTCTTCTTCTCGGGACCGGCGATGACCTTGATCTCCGCCTCGGAGAAATCGGCCATCGTGATGAGCTTGCTGCCGCGGCGCGCGGCAAGCAGCGCGGCCTCGTTGCAGAGATTTTCAAGGTCCGCGCCCGTGAAGCCGGGCGTGCCCTTGGCAATGGTGGAGAGGTCCACGTCCTCGGCAAGGGGCTTATTCTTGATGTGGATGCTCAGGATATCCTCGCGGCCGCGGATATCGGGCAGGCCTACGTATACCTGGCGGTCGAAACGGCCGGGACGCAGCAGCGCGGGGTCAAGAATATCGGCGCGGTTTGTCGCCGCCATGACGACGACGCCCTCGTTCGTGCCGAAGCCGTCCATTTCGACGAGCAGTTGGTTGAGCGTCTGCTCACGCTCGTCGTGGCCGCCGCCGAGACCTGTGCCGCGCTGACGGCCGACGGCGTCGATCTCGTCGATAAAGATGATGGCCGGGGCGACCTTCTTCGCCTGCTCGAAGAGGTCACGCACGCGGCTTGCGCCGACGCCGACATACATTTCGACAAAGTCGGAGCCGGAGATGGACAGAAACTGCACGCCTGCCTCGCCCGCGACCGCGCGGGCCAGCAGCGTCTTGCCCGTGCCCGGAGGACCGACGAGCAGCACGCCCTTGGGGATGCGCGCGCCGAGGTCAATGAATTTCGACGGCTCTTTCAAAAAGTCGACGATCTCCTGCAATTCCTCTTTTTCCTCGTCCGCGCCGGCAACGTCGGCAAAGGTCGTGGGGCGCTTGTTGTCCCCGCCGGTCTTGAACGAGGCCGTGCCGAACTTGGCCATGCGGTCGCCGCCGCCACCGCCCGCGGAGCGGACGGAGAGGAAGTACCAGATGGCAAAGATGCCGAGAATGGCGAGAATATAGGGCGCGAACATCGCGACATAGTTGATGGAATGATCGGCGGAAATGTCGTAGCTCTCGATGATGCCGTCCGCCGCCTGCTGCTCGATGAGCTCGCCCAGGTCATCATAGAAGAGCGAGAAGCTGAAAAGGTCCTTCCGGATCTCCGTCTTGCCGTCGATGGGCTCGCGCAGCGTCATGCGCAGCGTGGTATCCGTCACGGTGAAGGACCGGACCTTCTCCTGCTCAAAGAGCTCGCGCACCTCGGAATAGGACGGCTCGGCCTCCGTGGGACGGCTCATGAAGCTGTACACGCCGACAATGACGAGCAGCACCAGCAGATACGGCAGCAGGCCGGGGCGCTTGGATTGTTGAGTCAATGGGGGTTCCTCCTTATTGCCGCGGGGAGACGGAAAGAGCCGCGTCCCCGCGCCGGATCAATTTTCGGAATAGACTTCCGGCTTCAGCACGCCGATGTAGGGCATATTGCGGTACTTCTGCGCGTAGTCGAGACCGTAGCCGACGACGAACTCATCGGGCACCTCGAAGCCCGCAAGGTCGGCGACGACGGGCTTTGTGCGGCGGGAGGGCTTGTCGAGCAGCGTCACGACGGTCACGCTGGCCGCGCCCTTGGTCATGAAGTAATTCTTGAGGAAGTAGAGCGTATTGCCGGAGTCGAGAATGTCCTCGATGACAACAATGTCGCGGCCCGTAATGTCCTGCTGGAGATCGTGCGTGATCTGCACGACGCCGGACGAGGTCGTCGCGTTCTGATAGGACGAAACGGCGATGAATTCAACGTCGCTCTTGAGCTGGCAGGCGCGCACAATGTCGGCCATGAAGATGAAGGAGCCCTTCAGCACACCGAGAAACAGGGGATTTTTATCTTTCAGACGCTCATAGAGCTCGTCGCCCATCTCCTGCACGCGCGTTCTGAGCTGCTCCTCGGAATACAGTACCTTCAGGATATCCTGATCCATATTGCTCTTAGCCATAGCTTTTTTCTCCACTTTCTTTTTATTCGTATTTGTTGTATCTGATGCGGCGTTCCGCCGCAGGTCACACAAAATAAGCTACAGGGAAACGATGCGCACGAAGTGCGCCGCTTCACCGCCCTTCGGCAAAAAGGCAACGTCCGTGCCAAGCCGCCACACGGCGGCGAGCCGGTCGCCGACATAAAGGGCGGGGAGCGCATCGCGCTCGGTGAGAGAAATTTTTTGATCGACGCACAGTCGCTTCACGCCGCGCGCGCCGTTGGCGCCCGCAAGCGTCAGGCGCGCCTTTAAGTCGCAGGGACCGACGGAGACCGTCTCTCCGTCTTCCGACGTGCGGAGCGAAAGCCCCCCGCCGTCGGGCGCACGCAGCAGCGTCAGCTCGAAATTTCCCCAGCGGAGGGGAATGCCGGGGGATAGGACCGCGCGTTTCGGCGCCGCGGGCTGCACGCTCATCATCAGCGCGCCGCCTGCGAGACACACGACCGCGCCGCGCGGCAGCGAGACCTGCCGCCGCACCGCGTCGTCCTTTTGCGCGAGCGCAAGGACGGCGTTCAGTTGCTCGCGGCCGATGTCCTTTCGCCCGACGCCGAGCCGGTCGGCCATGCGCAGCAGCGCGCGGACCTGCACGGCTTCGTCCGCCGCACAAAAACGGCATAGCGGCAGCGAGACGGACGATCCTGTGCATTCCGTGTCCGCGAGCAGCGCTTCCGCCTTCTGCTCGATGGCGTCATCGAGTGCGGTCAGCGAGCGCGCTGCCGCGGCGATGTGCTCGCCCGCGCGGGGATTGAGATGCTTGAGCCGCGGAAAAATTTCGAGCCGCAGATAGTTGCGCGCGGCGGCGTTCGGGTCCGCATTGGTGTGATCCTCGACGTGCGGGATATCATGCGCCGCCGCGTAAGCGACGAGCTCCTCGCGCGTCTGCTCCAAAAATGGACGGACGAGGTCGCCCTGCTTTGGCCGCATCCCGCAAAGGCCGCGCAGGTCTGTGCCGCGGACGAGATTCAGCAGCACCGTCTCGGCGTTGTCGTCCGCGTGATGCGCCAGCGTGAGCTGCGCATTCAGCTTTTTCGCCGTTTCGCGCAGAAAGGCGTAGCGCAGGTCGCGCGCGGCCTCTTCCTCGCTTTTTCCCATCGTTCGCGCGTGGGCGCGCACGTCGCCGCTGCCGCAGTAAAAGGGAATATCCTCTTTCTCGCACCACGCGCGGACGAATGCCTCGTCGCGCGCGGCCTCCTCGCCGCGGAGCCGGTGGTTGAAATGCGCGCAGGAGACGTCATACCCCTCCCCGCGCAGAAAATGCAGTAAACACATCGAGTCCAAACCACCGGACACGGCGGCGAGCACGGGCCGGTTCTTGTCGAGATAGCGCGCGCAGAGTGCTTCCGCGCGCGGCAGCTCAGTCCTCTTCATGCCGGTAGTCGAGCGACGAGAACGTCGTATACTGCGGCGACCAGGCGAGCTCGACCTTGCCGGTTTCGCCGTGGCGGTTCTTGGCGATGATGCACTCGGCGATGTTGCGCTTTTCCGAGTCCTCGTTGTAATAATCGTCGCGGTACAGGAACATGACGATATCCGCGTCCTGCTCGATGGCACCCGATTCACGAAGGTCGGAGAGCATGGGGCGCTTATCCTCACGCTTTTCGTTCGCACGCGAGAGCTGGGAAAGACACAGCACGGGAACCTGAAGCTCCTTTGCCATGATCTTGAGCATACGGGAAATATCGCTGACCACCTGCTGGCGGCTCTCGCCGCTGTAGCCCTTCGTACCGGAGGACGCCATGAGCTGTAGGTAGTCGATGACGACAAGGCCCAAATTGTCGATGCGGCGGCACTTGGCGTTCATGTCCGCGACGGTGAGCAGCGGGTTATCGTCAATGAGAATGTCAAGTCCCGAGAGGATCGACGCGGCGTTTGCGATGTTGACCCAGTCCTGCTCGCGCAGGTTGCCCGTCACAAGGCGCTGGTTTTCCACCGTTGCCTGATTGGACAGAATGCGCGTCACCAGCTGCTCGCGCGACATTTCGAGCGAGAACACGGCCACGGCCTGCCCGCTCGAGCGCGCGACGTTCAGCGCCAGATTCAGCGCCATACTCGTCTTACCCATACCGGGACGTGCGGCCAGCAGTACAAGGTCCGATTTGTTGAGGCCGTTCATCTTATCGTCCAGCACGCCAAAGCCGGTGGGAAGGCCCGGCAGCGTCTTGCCGCCGTTGGCGCTCAGCTCGCTCAAATGGTCCAGAACGCCCTGCAGCACAACGCCGATGCTCGCCATGCTCTGCGCGCTGCGCCCGCGGCGCACGGCGTAAATTTTCTGCTCTGCCGCGTCGAGCACGCTGGCGGCTCCGCCCGCGCCGTCCTGCACCATGGTGGAAATTTCCCCCGCCACGGTGTAGAGCGCGCGCAGCAGCGCCTTGTCGCGCACGATGCTGACGTATTCCATCACGTTCGCGCTCGTGGGCGTCACGTCCATCAACTGGGCGAGATACGGGCGCGTTGTATTTTCATCGTAGGTGCCGTTTTTCTCCATCTCGCCCGCGACGGTCACGCCGTCGATGGGCTTGGAGTAGACGAACATGGAGTAGATCGTCTCGAAGATCTCGCGGTTTTGCTTCAGGTAAAAATCGTCGGGGCGGAGCTGCTCCATCACGTCCTTGACGCAGTTTGCGTCGATGAGCATGGAGCCGAGCACCGATTGCTCCGCCTCCAGGGAGTGAGGCATCTGCCGGTAGAAGATATCCTCCACGTAGAGGCCCTCCTTATTGCGTAATGTTGCGCCTTTTTACTCCTCGCTCACGCTGACGGAGAACTTGGCGCTGACCTCGTAGCCGAGCTTGGCCTTGACCTCGTAGGTGCCGTAGGCCTTGATGGGCTCGTCGAGCACGATCTTCTGCTTGGGCACGTCGAGCTGGAACTGGCTCATGAGCCCCTCGGAGATCTCCTTGCTCGTGATGGCGCCGAAGAGCTTGCCCTCCTTGCCACCCTTGGCCGTGAGCTTGACGGTCACGTTCTTGAGCTTTGCGCCCATTTCGACGGCGGCCTGACGGTTTGCGGCTTCCTCGGCGCGGCGGGCCTTTTCCTTTAAGTTCATGGTGTTGATGGCGTCGGTCGTGGCGAGCACGGCGAGCTTGCGGGGCAGCAGGAAGTTTCTCGCGTAGCCCTCGGCCGCGTCGATGAGCTGGCCCTTCTTGCCCTGACCGCGGACATCCTGCGTTAAAATGACTTTCATGTGTATATCCTCCTTGTGGGTAATTTACTCTTCTGTATATTCGTCGATGGCGGTGAGCAGACGCTCGCGCACCTCGTCCACGGTGGCGTCGGCCACCTGGCCGCCCGCGGTGGTGGAGTTGCCGCCGCCGCCGAGCTTTTCCATGATGAACTGCACGTTGATCTCGCCGAGCGAGCGCGCGGAGAGATTGACGCCCGTGCCGTGCTTGTAGAGAACGACCGAGGCGTGGATGCCGGAGAGCGTCAAAAGCTCGTCGGATGCCTTGGCCGCCGTCACGCGGTCGATCTCCTTTTCGACCGCCGCGACCGCGATATCGCCGTGCACGAGCTCGGCGTGGCGGATGATGTCGTAGCGCTCGATCATGCCGGCAAGGTCACTCTGGAAGAGCCGCTGCACATCCGACGTGTCCGCACCCGCGCGGCGCAGGAACGCGGCGGCCTCGAAGGTGCGCCCGCCGGTGCGCATCGTGAAGTTCTTCGTGTCGAGCACGATGCCTGCGAGCAGCGCCTCGGACTCCGCGCGCAGCAGGTCGGTCGGGTCGGCGAGGTATTGCAGCAGCTCCGTCACAAGCTCGGACGCGCTCGAGGCATACGGCTCGTGGAAGTTGAGCGCGGCGGATTCGATGTAATTCGCGGCCCTTCTGTGGTGGTCGATGACCGCCACGCGGTTGCACGCGTCAAGAAGCTGCTCGGATTCGACAAAGTCGGGGCGGTTCGTGTCCACCACGACCAGCAGCGCGCCCGGCTGGGCGGAGATGAAGGCGTCGCTCCCCGAGATGAACGCATCCTTGTATTCCGGCAGCGCCGCGAGCTTGGCGAGGATCGGCTTTGCGACGTTGTCCTCCATGTCGATGACGATCTGCGCCTTTTTGCCGCGCTTGCGCGCGATGCAGCAGATGCCCGCCGCCGCGCCGACGGCGTCCATGTCCGCGTGCTGGTGGCCCATGACGAAGATCTGCCCCGCGTCGGAGATGAGCTCGCCGAGGGCGTTGGCCATCACGCGGGATTTGACCTTTGTGCGCTTTTCGGTGGATTTGGACTTGCCGCCGTAGAATTCAAAGTCGAGACGGTTGCGCACGACGACCTGGTCGCCGCCGCGTGAGAGCGCCATTTCGATCGAGAGCATGGCGTTTTGATAGAGCGTTTCGTAATCGTCCACGTCCTTGCCCACGCCGATCGAGAGCGTTGCGGCCACGCCGTCCTCGGTGACGACGCTCCGCACCGCGTCGAGCACGGAGAATTTGCCCTCGAGCAGGCTTTGGTACTCCTGCTCGGTCGTGACGAGCACGTAGCGGTTGCGGTCGAATTTGCGCAGCAGGCTGTGGGAGTCCTTGAGCCAGTCGCTGAGCTTTTCGTCGATGGCGGCGAGCACCGCACTGCGCGAGGCCTCACTGCCGGCCTTCATCAGCTCCTCGTAGTTGTCGATCATGATGATCGACACGATGGGGCGGCGGCTCTCGTTCTCCTCGCGCAGCGTGTCCTGCTCGGTCACATCCGTCCAGTAGGTCGTGGCAAGCAGGCTCTGTCCGCCGCGGCGGGAGGTGGGGTGGCTCAGGTTGCCGAACACGCGGAAATGGCGCCCGCCGAGCATCACGGTCTCGGGGCATTCGCTCTTGCCCTCGAGCAGCCAGTGGGTCGGAAAGTCAGGCAGCACATCGTCGATGCGGTTATCGAAGATATCCTCCTGCACGCCGGTGAGCTGCAAAAAGCTGTCGTTGCTCCATAGGATCTCCTGCGTGTCGGGACGGAAGACCATCATCGCGAACGGGGCCGAGAGCATCGAGGCCTTGTCAGCCGTGGTCATGTCGTCGGTCACATCATCGATGTACCGGCGGATCCCCTCGCGGCGCTTCTGCGCCGTGTGGCGGAAGTACCACAGGAGAAACGCCATCGCAGCGGCCTCGCAGATGGCGAGCGGAACGCTCACGCGCAGCGTGACGGCTGCGAATAAAAAGCCGACAACAAAGTAGAGCCGGAAGCTGGGGTCTACCAGCTTGCTGATCTTTTTGTTCCTCATAAATAGGCTGCCTCCCGTCCGGATAATGCCCCCTGCGGCTCAGCACAGGGGAATAATCCATTTCATTATAGCACGGGGTATGGCATGGATACAATATAAAAACGAAATTTTTGCCCGTCGACAAAAAATGTGGTATACTTTTTGCACGGAATGTGCTATACTACTCCGTACATGGCGGGAAAATGCGCGTCTTTTCCGCGCGAATGCCTGTTTTTTCTTTGGTTTTGGCCGCAGCCTGTCGCGGTTTTTATAAAAAAGTCCATATGGGTCTTATCAAGGCGCCGCAGGTGCATTTGCTTCGTGAAGCAGGGCGAAGCATGGGCACGGACGTCTCTTCTGCCTTGCGCCTTTTGGCCCGGACACAGAACAAATTCAAAACAAATCTATCGTTTATGCTTCAAACGAATCAAAAGGAGTTGAACCAGCATTGGCTGAACAGTTAAAAATCATCCCCCTCGGCGGTCTCAATGAGATCGGCAAGAATATGACCGTTTACGAATACGGCGGCGAGATCATCGTGGTCGACTGCGGCATGGCCTTCCCCGGCGACGACATGTACGGTATCGACTGCGTCATCCCCGACGTGAGCTATCTTGTCAAGCACAAGAACCGCATCCGCGGCATGTTCATCACCCACGGGCACGAGGACCACATCGGCGCCGTGCCCTACATCCTCAAAAAGGTGAATATTCCCATCTACTGCACGCGCCTGACCGCGGGACTCATCCGCTTAAAGCTCGAAGAGCACGGCCTTCTCAAATCGACGAAGATCGTCACGGTGGAAAGCGGCATGACCGTTAAGGCCGGCAAGTTCAGCGTGGAGTTCATCCACGTGAACCACTCGATCGCGGACAGCGTGGCATTTGCCATCCACACGGGACTTGGCACTGTCGTCCACACGGGCGACTTCAAGATCGACTCGACGCCCATCGACGGCGAGGTCATCGACCTTGCCCGCTTCGGCGAGCTTGGCAAGCAGGGCGTTTTGGCGCTGCTCGCGGATTCGACGAACGTTGAGCGCCCGGGCTACACGATGAGTGAGCGCACGGTGGGCAGGACCTTTAACCGCCTGTTCCAGGGCTGCAAACAGCGCATCATCGTCACGACGTTCGCCTCCAACGTCCACCGCATCCAGCAGATCATGGACGCCGCGGCGGAGTGCGGGCGCAAGGTCGCCGTCACGGGCCGCAGCATGGAAAATGTCACAAAGGTCGCCATGGACCTCGGATATATGAAGCCGCCGAAAAACACCGTGGTCGACATCAACAAAATCAAGTCGATGCCGCTGGAAAAGCAGGTCATCGTCACCACCGGCTCGCAGGGCGAGGAGATGTCCGCCCTGTACCGCATGGCGTTCTCCCAGCACAAGCAGATCGAGGTCGGCCCCGGCGACCGCGTCATTATCTCGGCGAGCGCCATCCCCGGCAACGAGAACACCGTCTCGCGTGTCATCAATGAGCTCTTCCGCAAGGGCGTTGAGGTCATCTACGACCGCGCGGACATGCTGCACGTTTCGGGCCATGCGTGCCAGGAGGAGCTCAAGATCATCCACGCGCTGACAAAGCCCAAGTATTTCATCCCCGTGCACGGCGAGCAGCGCATGCTCCAGCTGCACAAGGATCTCGCTCTCCAGATGGGCATGGACCGCAAGAATATTGTGATTTGCGACAACGGCGACGCCGTCGAGATCGGCGCGCGCTCGATGAAGTGCGTGCCCGGTTATGCGCCCGCGGGCGAGGTGTTTGTCGACGGCTACGGCGTCGGCGACGTCGGCGCGGTCGTTCTGCGCGACCGCAAGCATCTGGCGGAGGACGGCATGGTCGTCGTCGTGCTGCCGATCTCCGCGCAGAACGGCGACCTTCTGGCCGAGCCGGAGATTATCACGCGCGGCTTTATCTACGTCAAGGATTCCGAGGAGCTGCTGCAGGACCTCAGAAACCTCACGATGTCCACGGCGGAGGCCTACCGCGGCAAGCGCGGGCGCGACCTGAACGAACTCAAGGGCGCGATCCGCAGCGCGGTGAGCAATTACCTCTTCAAGGCGACCAAGCGCAGCCCGATGGTGCTGCCGGTCATCACGAGACTATAAAATACCTTCAAAAAAGCGGTGGGACCGCTTTTTTGAGAAGGATTCGCTGCGCTTTGCGCCTCGGTTGTCCGCTGAAAGCGGACAATTCGACACAAGCTTCGCGCAGAGTGCTTTTTCCGACGTACACGCCGCCGGAAAAAGCAAATCTCAATTCTTTCGCGTCTGCGGATACGAAACGAGACTGTTTGGCAGGGAATGCATCTTGCATTCCCTGCCTTTTTGTTTGTGGAAAGCACTGACGATGTTGGGGCGGGCATTCCGTTTTTTCAGTTGACGGGAAGAAGGCAACATGATATTTTATCGGTAGACGATATATCGGCTACCGTTATAACGGAGGACGAAAGGAGAGATGCGGCATGGGAACGACGGCACTGACCGAAGCGGTCTTTTATATCCTGCTCTCGCTCGACGCGCCGCTGCACGGCTACGGCATCATGCAGAACGTGGAGCATTTGAGCGGCGGGCGCGTCCGATTGGCTGCGGGAACGCTCTACGGCGCGCTGGCAACGCTCACCGAGCGCGGCTGGATCGCCTCACTCGGCGACGAGAGCGAGGGGCGCAAAAAAGAGTATCAGATCACGCCCGCGGGCCGCGAGGCCGTGCGCGCGGAGCTGCGAAGACTGCATGAGCTGACGCAAAACGGTGATGCGCTGACAAACGAATGGAACTGAGAGGAGGGCATACCATGGCGAAGGACAAAAAGATAAGGCTGCATCTGTCGAGCTATGCCATTGACCCCGAGCGGATCGAAAGGCGGGCAAACGAAATGGCGAAAGAGGGCTGGCTTCTTGAAAAATTCGGCTCGCTGGTTTCCGCCTACCGCCGGGGGGAGCCGAACGAATACGAGTATCGCGTGCAGGTGAAGGAAGCGGGGATAGACCGCCTCACCTACATCGCGGAGCTAACGGAGTTCGGCATTGAAGAGATCGGCAGCGTGGGCGACCTGCTCGTTCTGCGCAAGAAGGCGGACGGCACGCCTTTTGATCTGTACTCAGACCTTGACTCCCTCATCGCCCAGCAGAAAAAAGCCGTGCGCTACCTGCGCGCAGGTCTGCTGCTGAGCCTTGGCTGGATGAGCATCACGCTGATGAATATTCTAATGACGCTGATGAATGCGAACGTGATCGGCAAGTATGCGGGTATGGCCGCCATAAGCTTCCGCTCGTCGCAGGTATTTCTCCTTGCGGCGTCGGCACTGCTCCTGCCCATTTGCATCGTGGGGATTGTCGACTGCCCGCGGGGACTGCGCCGCGCGAAACAGAAGATCGCGGCGCTCGAAGCCGAGCGCGTCGTGCAGGAGTAAGACACCTTGCAAAATGCCGTCGCGCTGACAAACGAATGGAACTGAGAGGAGAGAGCCATGTTTGAAAAGATCATGCCGCGGATGTTTGTCTACGCCTATGACCCGGAACGGATCGAGGAAATGCTCGACCGCAAGTCGCGCGAGGGCTGGCAGTGCTATGAAGTAGGTCTGTTCTACTGCTTCCACCGCGGCGAGCCGGATGAGTACGAATACCGCGTGCAGGCGACGAAAAAGAAAGAAATGGAGCGGCTGCAATATATCAAGGGACTGCGCGAGCTCGGCATCGAGCATGTGGGCACGGTGGGAGAGTATCTGATCCTGCGCAAGAAGAAAGACGGTACGCCGTTTGAGCTGTATTCTGATTTGGATTCGTTAATGGCGCAGATAAAGCGCGTGCGGCGCGTGCTGTGGAGCGGGGCTGTGATGTGCCCGTTTATCGCGTTTGCGGAAATAGTGCCGCTGATCGGCAGGCTGTATCGGCGCTTTCAGACCGGCGGCTATGCAGAGCCCGTAATATATATACCGGCCATCGCGTTGATGGTGCTGCTTTTGATAGGACTCTGCATCTGCGCCGCGCAGTGTATCCGCGCATTGTGCCGAACGAGAGAAAAGCTCAAAAAGCTCGAAGCCGAGCGCGTGATTCAGGAGTGACGCGCATCTTGCAAAATGCCGCGGCGCGTTGTAGAATAGCCCTGCTAAAGAACAAACAAGCGGGAGGAAAGCCGACATGATCCAGGATATCGAGCCGAAGCACCTTTTTAACGAGTGGAAAAAGAATGCCGTGCCGAAAAAGAGCAGCGCCGTGGTGCAGTTCCGCGGGCGCGACCTGCTGTGCCGCATCGACGACAACGGGCTGAAATTTCCCGTGCGCTCAATGTTTGCAGAGCCTGACGAGGCGTTCACCTATCTCTTTGAACTCGACGGGCGGGAGTATTATCTGCTCTTTGACGAAGAAGAGCGCGCGATCGAGGGCTATTCCTACCGCAATATCGGCCTCTTCCGCACGGAAAAGCCGCAGGAGCTTGCCTACGCCGCCGTGAGCGCGTGGCATCTGTGCTCATGGTATCGCAGCGCGCGCTATTGCGGCTGCTGCGGGGAAACGCTCGTCCACGACGAAAACGAGCGTATGATGCGCTGCCCCAAGTGCGGCAACATGATCTTCCCGCGCATCAACCCCTCGGTCATCGTGGCGGTGACGCACGGGGACTATCTGCTGCTCACGAAATACGCCAACCGCCCCGGCGCGACGCGCACGGCGCTCGTCGCCGGCTTCACCGAGTTTGCCGAGAGCTTTGAGCAGACCGTGCAGCGCGAGGTGATGGAGGAGGTCGGGCTCAGGGTCAAGGACCTGCGTTATTATCGCTGCCAGCCCTGGGGCATCAGCGGCAACATCATGATGGGCTACTGGTGCAGGCTCGACGGCGACGACGATACGATCCATCTCGACAACTTTGAGCTGGCGGACGGCGCGTGGGTCAGCCGCGAGGAGCTGCGAGAGAACTATACGGGCAACGGCATCGCCCTCACCTCGGAGATGATCGCCGAATTCGCCGCGGGACGGGACCCGTACAGCTTAGAGAAAAACAAGTGAAAAAGGAAAAGCGGCTGTCTCTGTCGAGACAGCCGCTTTTTTCATATGGATTTCAGATGAGGCCGACCGACAGCAGGCGCATGTTGTCCCATTGACAAAGCTCGCGGAGCTCTCCGCCGTCGTACTCGTACAGGGTGCACGGATCCCACCAGTTGACGTTGAGCTTAACAAAGGCAAAGTAGCGCTGGCCGTTCACGACGATGATCTGAAAATCGAAGATCGCGTGGTCGATCTGATCGGCGGCGGCGTGCATTATCGCGATCATCGTTTCGTTGGGTTCAACGACATTGCCGACAGAATCATAGAGCGTGGTGGCGACAAGTGTGTTGACCCTGTGCGAGCGAAGCGCGGAGGTGTCAAAGTCTGCGTAGTCGGCGGTGTAAAAGACGCAGGTGTCGGGTGTGAAAGCATTGCAGCGGCGGCTTTTGCCGCTTGCATAGACCGTTTCATAGACGTAAGCGGCGTCCTGCTCGCCGGCTGGTTTCAGCGCGACGTGCAGGATCGGCTCGTCAGACTTATTTCGGACGAAGAAAAGCAGCGCGAGACACAGTGCGAAGCTGAGCAGCGCGGCAAGTATGCGTTTCATCGTAAGACTCCTTGCACTCCGGCGCTCAGAAGAGCGCGGGGACATAGTCGACCGCGTCGGTGATGCCGCCCGCCTGACCGGCGAGCGACAGCTCGAAGCGGTAGACCGGTTGATAGAAGCCCTTGGAATCGGAGAGGTAGTCGAGCGTGCAGGAGCGCACCTCAATTTGCTGGACGCTCTGCGCGAACCACGCACCCTCGAAGCTCTTGCCCGATTGCAGCGCGGCGAGCGCCTGCGCGGGGGAGAGAATAGGCTCTTCGCGCACGGGCGCGAGCGTGGTGATGCGGTTTTCGAGCTGCGAGAGCGTCGATTGACCGTCGCCTTGTGTTCTCAGATCACAAGTGAGCGTGCCGTGGAGGAAGCCTCCCTCCGTGGGGAGAAGATCGGCGGAGAATACCGCGCGGTAAGAGGTCTCGCCATACGGCGAGAGCGTGAACGCAGCGTCGGCGGGGATGGAAAAGCCAAACTTGTCGAGTTCTTCGCGCAGCATGTCCTCTGTGACACCAGACGCGGGCGCATCGAAAACGGGCGTGTGATCGCGCCCAAAGCTGTATTCCCACGTGCCGTCGTGCAGGGTGACGTCGAGGAAGTCGCCGGAAGAGTGGTTGGCGTAGATCACAAGGTCATCGTAGTAGTACGCATCCGGAAATTCGACGCCGTGCGCGGCGGCGAATTCCGCGGCGAAGCGGTCGGCACCCGCGTTGTCGAGCGCCTGTGCCTGATAGACCCAGGAGGTTTTGCTGTCTTCGTCGAGCGCAAAGTCGACCGACCAGCGGACGCCGCTTAAGTCTGCCGTCGTGACGGAGGCGTCGCGCAGGTTGCCGTAGGGCTGCGCGGCGTAGGAAATGAAAATGGCGGATAGTGCGAGTGCGAACGCGGCGGGCAGCGCGCAGTAGCGCGGCCACGTCCTGTTCTTTTGATGCAGCGCGAGCACGAGCATTGCTGCACACCAGCCGAGCATCGCGCCGAGCGTGTTGGTGAAGAGGTCGTCCACATCGCACATGCCGCGCCCGGTGAAAAACTGCGCCAGCTCGATCAGGAGCGAAACGCCGAAGCCCGCGCCCAGCGCGGCATACCACTTGCGAAACGGTTTCCACAAGAGCGGCAGCAGAAATCCCAGCGGGACGAAAAGCGCGATGTTGAGCAGCACGTTGAGCCAGATTTGCAGTGTGAAGCGCTGGTACGCCTCGCGCCAAGCAAGGAAAAGCTGCAAATTGCACTGCCGCGCGGCGAATTCGTTCGGCTCGCTGCGCAGCAGCGTGACGAAGGCCGTGACCGCCGCCCAGCCGACGAGCAGCACCGCGCAGACCGCCTTTCCCCACGGGAAGCGGCGGCCCTGCCTGCGGCAGACGGCGTAGCAAACGGCCAGAATAAGACCGCAGACGAGCGCGGCGGGCACGGCAAAGCGCATGCCGCGCTGCAGCAGATAAAAAAGATAGGAAACAAAGTCGTGCATGAGCTCCCTCCCGATTTGATTTCTCAGTTGGTTTCACCGTTCGCGGTGTTGTCCTCTTCGATGCGCGTGCTCACGTCCTGCTTAAAACTAAGCCACGCATCCTCGTTTTCCACATAGTATTTGGGGCAGATCTTGCCCGTCACGTCGTAGTGGCGGATGACGTCCGCGTCGGGGTCAAGAGAGAACGTCTCACACAGCCACGCGACGAGCTGTTCAAGGCTCTCCATCGTCGCGTCATTGAACTCGCCCGTCTCATCGGCGTGGCAGACCTCAATGGACACGGTGTAGTCGTTGGCGCTGTTGGAGCAGTAGGCGATCTCCGTCAGCGGCACGCACTGTAAAATCTCCCCCTCCAGCCCCACGACAAAGTGCGCGCTCGCGTAGGTCTCGTGCGTCAGGGCGAGGTTTGCAAAAAAGCTGCGGTTATTGGCGGCGGTCGTGCCGGGATTGCCGACATAGTGCACCACCACGCCGGAAATTTCCCTGAGCGGCGTGCCGGGGCGGGAGTATTCGTTTGTCGGAATGTAGTCGACCGTGACAAAGTCCGGTACGCTGACATTCGAACCGGGGAGACCCCGGTGGGCGAGCGAATAGCGCAGCTTTACGCCGCCGAGAACGAGCAGAACGAGCGCGAGCAGGACAAGGAAGGCTTTCTTACTCCCGGTGCGGCGGCGCTTGCGCCGCCGCTTTGTTTTTTCTGCCATGTCAGTTCACGCTTTCCGTGGTGGAAACGTCCTCCGTGGCGGGGAGGGTGTGAATGCCGTCGTCGCTGGGCGGCGTTACGGTGTTGGATTTCAGCTCGGGCAGCAGCTCATTCAGTACTTGCAGGGTGTTGGGCGTTGAGTTATTTACATTGGGGTCGAGCGTATACACCTTGGGACGGCCCTGCTCGTCAACAGACTCAAAGTACAGCTCGAGCCAGAAGGAGATGGGGGGATCGTACTGGTACTCCTGCACGGCGAAGATGTCGCTGCCGCCGTTATCGGAATCCTGAACGTCCTGCATCAGCGCGGCGTAAACCTGTTCGGTCTGCGCGGCGGTGAGAGCATAGTCCTTTGTGTTGGAGTTCTCATCGTAATAGTAGCAGTAGCTGTCGAGGAAGCGCGGCGTGTCGCCGAGGTGCGCGTAACCGTAGCTGAGGACACGGCGGAGCACGGACTCTCTGCACATATAGAGCGCGTTCACGCGCGCTGTGACGGACGAGGGCACGGTGAGGTCACTTCTCCGCAGATAGAGTGAATAGGAGCGCGAGAGCTGTGAGCCGTCCTTGAGATAGTAGGTCAGGCGCAGGTGGAAGGGTTCGATGTCGTCATAATCGCTCTGGGAGAGCGTATCCGCGTCCGATGCGTCTGCGATGCGCACCTGCTCGTTCCGGTTTTTGACGATGGCCTGGTGCGCCGCGGTGAGGCGGCGGATGGTATCGGCGTCGTCGGTCGTGACGTCCGTCATGCCGGAGAAGGTGTAGTAAACGGATTCGATCTCGCTCTCGTCCGGCACGCGCTTTTCATAGCCCGTGAGGTCGAAGCTCATCGCAACGCCGAGCAGCACAAGAGCAAGCGCGACGATGGCCGCGCCCTTTGCGCCCGCGCGGAAGACGCGGAAGCTCTTTTTGATGAGCATCTCAGCGACAAAGTAGCCCACAAGCCCCGCCGCCGCCATGCAGAGGATCGTGCCGGGCAGGGAATCGTTGCCGCTCGAGCGGTACTGGCCGAAGAGGAAATAGTAGAGGAACTGGCCGAGGGCAACGGCGGTGCAGAACGCCACGCCGTACTTAAAGATGGGCGTCGCCCACGGGAAGGCGACCGTCGAGCCGGTCATCTCGCTCTTGCGCGTGCGGTAGAGGAGCAGCGCGATGAGGGCGATGACAAGTCCCGCGAGCGCGTAGGCGGCGAGGATCATGAAAGAGCGGTGCTCAAGCGCGTAGGCAGTCACATAGTACGAGCCGCTCTCGCAGGTCTCGATCGAGGCGATGTCCACCTCGGGGTACATATAGAGGGGCGGGGAGAGGAAACCGAGCGCAACGTCGGTGTGCCCACTGTAGCCGTAGAGGAAATTGCCCGCAAAGTTGCGCAGCAGATATTCCATTCCCGGGACGAGGATATTGCCGACGAAATAGAAGACGGGCGCGGCGAGGATCTGCCCCGTCATCATCATGCACAGCACGGCGAAGGAGTAGAAAAAGACGGCTTCGAGCATGGCGCTGCCCATGGCCGCGCCAGTGACGCTCCAGAAACTGAGGTGCAGCGGGGCAGAGACCGCCGCGCCGAGCAGGAACGTGACGAGAATGGTGGAAAGCTGGCAGAACAGTCCCGTGAGGTAGGCGGTCAGAAAGATGGTCTCGCGCCGCACGGGGAGCGCGTGGAAGCCGTTCGTCGCGCGGCTCTGCGTCAGGTGCGAGAAGGCGAGCATCGCAAAGAAAAGGCCGAAGAAGAAGGAAATGAAGACGCCGCCGCGCACGCCGGTATTGAGCAGCAGGTAGGATGCATCCGCTGCGCTGTAACCGAGCTGATAGGCGGAAAGCTCTGAAAAGAGCATGACCGGCACGAGGAAAAGCCACAAGGCGGTGTAGCCGAGCCAGAGCGGCCAGGTGTGCTTGAGCTGGCTGCGGAATAAAGTCTTATCAAAGAACGATGTCGCGGATCGCATAGTCCTCACCTCCCAGTTCATAGATGAAAATTTCTTCAAGTGACAGCGGCACCGCGTCGATAAAGATCGGGTGCAGCGCGGAGAGCTGCTGTTCCAGTTCCTCTGCGCTGCCGCGGCAGATGAGCGTGTGGACGCGCCCGGTCTGCGCGTGGTGCAGCACCTTGATCTCCTGCGGCAGGGCGGGCAGCTCCGCGCCCTCAAAGGCGAGCTGGAGCTTGACGGTGTAGTCCTGCAATTCGCTCAGCGAATGTTCGAGCAGGAGCTTGCCGCGGCTCATCACGCCCACGTGGTCGCACACGTCCTCCAATTCGCGCAGGTTGTGCGACGAGACAAGCACTGTCGTGCCGCGCTCGGCAACGTCCTGCAAAATGAGGCTCCACACCTGACGGCGCATCACGGGGTCGAGACCGTCCACCGGCTCGTCGAGGATGAGATAGTCGGGCATCGTGCACAGCGCGAGCCAGAAGGCCGCCTGCTTCTGCTGGCCCTTGCTCATGCGGCGCAGCGGCCGCTTTTCATCGAGCGCGAAGACCTCGCGGAGCTTTTCAAAGCGCTCCTGATCGAACTTCGGGTACAGCCCGCGGTAAAAGCAGAATACTCGTGGGTGTACTTTCTCGAGGTCTTATCATTCACGCAATAATTGTTCCTTCCAACTCGGGCAATGGAACCGCTGTCCAAGAGCTTTTGCAGAACAAAGCGACAGGAAGACTCTGTGGCGTCCTTATTCTTTGCCCTGTAGACAAGGGCAAAATCGTCCCGCGTAAAATTGCCTGCGTTTGAAAGCGCAGTTAAAAACTCTGCCATGATGTAGCACTCCTTTCAGCGAGAACTGCAAATCGGCAAAAAGAATTCGAATTTGCCGTATTGCAGTTATATCATACTCATCAGCGCCTAAGTTGTCAACTGCAAATCGGCAAAAAATAAGAAATTTGCCGTTTTGCAGTATTCGCTTATGTTTAGTATATGCCAAATGATAGAGGTTGATACTGAGCCAAAAGGTTGTCCTGGCTTTATGTGGCAAGGGCGGGTATAGTGTTCACTTACCAACCGCCCAATGAAACAACAAAGAAACGAGGAATGGAAATGAAACAAATCACGAGAGAGTGGCTGGCGTTTCTGCGGGAGCAGTATCCTGTCGGTAGCCGCATCAGACTCAACAGTATGGAAGACCCTTACGCACCCGTAGAACCTGGCACGATGGGAACGCTTCAGCGCATTGATGATGCTGGTCAGTTCTTAATGAAATGGAATAATGGACGAACCCTATCTCTGATTCCTGGCGAGGACAGCTTCAGTCTCATCCTGCCCGAGCCGACGATGATGAAGCTGTACATGCCTTTGCACGCTGACCTCTACACTAAGGATGACTGGAGCGACACCAGCGAGGAGCCTGAAATGCTGACTGGCCGAGCGCTCATGGAATATGAGGACTCCATCCTGATCGCTCTCATCAAAAACCGTATGTCGGAGGAAGCCGAGCGAGGCATCATGCGCTGGTATGGTCGAGAGGACAGTGTCGACCGCAAGGTTAAATCCGTCGTATTTACCGCAGAGGAGCGAGAAGGCCAACTCTGGGGCGTTGCCGAGTGCAAAGTGGTCGGTGAACTTACACCCGAAGAACTGGATACCCTAAAGGACTACATCTCTGGCCAGGCCTCGGACGGTAATGTTGAGTTGCAGTTAATGTAAAGTAGAAGTGGGAACAAGCTGTATATACAGCGCATTTCCGCAGATTGCTTTACATTAAAATTGTGTGTCATCGACATTCAACAATCATCTCCTTAAAATTTAAGGCTCTGGACGAAGTACCGTACAGAGCCTCAAGGGTATTATAAACTTTGCAAAAATGTCATCAGTGTGCTGTCTCCAGTCCAGTCAGAAAGATTGCTGGATGGAAGTTCTGGGTACGCATTTTCTAATGCATCGCGGATTGACTCGATGTTCATCCTGGCATAAATCTCGGTCGTAGCGAGATCTACATGCCCAAGAAAATCACGAACATAAACAATGTTAATTCCGGCTTGGCAAAGATGCATGGCCTTTGTGTGACGAAAAATATGTGGAGTAATGTTATGCGGAAAGGTTGGCAATTGTCTATGCGCCAGTGCTGCATATTTTGAAACGACATACGATACTCCAGCACGGGTCAGTGGCCTTCTTTGGCGGTTAAAGAATAGCGGCATATCTTGAGATTTAACGGCAGACAGTTTGTTTTCTGCGATGTATCGTTCTGTTCTCTGTGCTACTTCCGTAACAATGGGAACATTGCGGCACTTATTTCCTTTACCGTGCAACAAGACATATGGGTTCTCGCCCAAATGAAGATCCCGTAATCTTAGGTCACATAGCTCTTGAACTCTGGAACCGGTATCATACAACAGATGCAGAAGCGCAGCGTGTCGGCGCCCCTGTACAGAGGATTCATCTACCTGTGAAAACAGGAGGCGCAGTTCATTCGTGGAAAGAAAGCCAATTATAGGTTTCTCGGCTCGTGCCATTTCTATTGCCATAATTTGTTGACACTGGAAAATGAACTGAGGCTCCCTACTTTGAAGGTATTTAAAGAAAGCGTGGATCGCTGCAAGTCTTATATTTACCGAGCAGACACTTGACCCTCTGGCCGCTTTCAGCCATTCCAAAAAGCCTTTTATGACATCCGGAGTTATGTGTTTGAGTCGCAATTTGTGGGTGGGAATTAAAGTACACTCGGACGGTAAACTCACCATCATCTTCGGCGGTGGCTATGAAATCGAAGAATCCTTGAAATGATCCGAGAAAGGAACTACAACATGGAGAACAAACTTCCTGTTACGCAATGCCAGTATTGCGGTTCTCGTGACATTGGTGAGGGCTGGCAGCATGGCGAGGCACTAGTCACCTTCCGCAAGCGTGGCCTGTCAGGAAATCGCCTTCGCTATCTCCTCTGCCGACAGTGCGGAGCCATCCTCTACCAATGTGTCGCTGAGCCCCAGAAGTATAAACAAGCAGATTGAACCAGCAGTTCAATGACAAACGCGTAAATCCACATTATTATGAAGTCAGTGAAACAACAAACGAAGGAGTTGATTGCTATATGAACATGAAAGACGCATTCCGGTTCCAGAACAAGCTACAGACCCTGATGGGTACTGCGCAGGACATTCTGAGCTCCTCTCGGAACATCACTAAGGTCGAGAACACCTATTTGCGCAAGAAGGTGATGCCCGAGGCCGAGGATGAAGTCACTGTCGACCAGCCCACCTCCGAATGCAGCGAACAAATCACCTGCGTGGCTGAGTTCCTGCTCTATCTGATGACGGAGAAAGAGAAACTGGGCGCCGCCATCTACCAGGCAAAGGCCACTCTCGACCTGCAGGCTGGTCTCGACGGCGAGATTGGACTCAACGGCACACGTCAGGAACTGGCCGGTCTGTTCCGCC